>MDSY01120721.1_pt1 | contig 42370 bp, 44 predicted proteins | sample 811131 | NCBI WGS metagenome assembly MDSY01 (sample SAMN05326643, study PRJNA326480) | marine metagenome | isolation source: seawater | place: Atlantic Ocean: South West | collected 2010
TCGGATTTTGCCAGCGCCAGCGGGGAACTCGGCTATTTCCAGCACCGGTTTGCTGTCTACGACCGTGAGGGCCAGTCCTGCCCGGCCTGCGGCACCACAATCAAACGCCTCGTCCAGTCCGGCCGGTCGACTTTCTACTGCCCCGCCTGCCAGCGCTGATTGTCACAGGTTTAGCGGGCCTGAAGAGTGAGTTCCCTTTACAAACTCACTTTCATCGGCGAGCGTTCGCAAAACACTGGAGGAGGCACGAGAGATGGCCAATGGAGCCGCACTGATCATTGGCGCAGGCGACGCGACCGGCGGGGCGATTGCCAGAGCCTTCGCCCGCGACGGCCTCACAGCCTGCGTCACGCGCCGCCCACGCAACCTGTCCGATCTCGATGCGCTGGTCGGGTCGATTGAGGCAGACGGCGGCACGGCGCGCGCTTTCGGCGTCGATGCCCGCAGCGAAGAGGAAACCATCGCGCTGTTCGATCAGGTGGAAGCAGAGGTGGGCCCGATCGAAGCCTGCGTCTTCAATATCGGCGCGAACGTCCGCTTCCCGGTCACCGACACCACCAGCCGCGTCTACCAGAAGGTCTGGGAGATGGCGGCGTTTGCAGGCTTTCTCGCTGGTCGCGAAGCGGCGCGTGTGATGAGCCCGCGCGGACGCGGCACGATCATATTCACCGGCGCCACAGCGGCCATACGGGGCGGCGCAGGCTTCTCGGCCTTTGCCGGTGCCAAGCATTCTCTGCGGGCGCTCGCGCAATCGATGGCGCGGGAGCTTGGCCCAAAGGGCATCCATGTCGCCCATGTCGTGATCGACGGAGCGATCGATTCCGCCTTCATCCGGGAGACCTTCCCGGATGCCGCCGAGCGGCGAGATCGCGATGGGCTTCTGATCCCGGACGAAATTGCGAAGAACTATGTCTGGCTGCACCAGCAGCACCGCTCAGCCTGGACGCATGAACTGGACCTGCGGCCCTGGTGTGAAACCTGGTGAGCCCTACGCGCCCAGAGCTGGCGCCGATACGGCCCCTTTCGGGTTCAGCACCAGCTGTTTGACGAATTCGACATGGCTGCGCAGCCGGTAGAGGTCGTCCGTGTAGGACAATGGCACGTCCACCGCGCCGATTTCTTCCTGAAGGTCTTCCAGATCCTTCACGATACGCGACCGCTCGTCCGGCGTTGGCGAGGCCCGGCCACGCGCCTCCAGCTCCCGGATGTCCTTGTACCAGACATAGATTTTCCGCCGCACGCGCCAGCGATAGATTGGCGGGGCGGCGCGCACCAGCGGGAAAAGAAGCGTGAGCAACGGGATCGCGAGCACCCAGGCCCTGTCCAGAAAGTTAGCAACATCGAACGAAAAATACCGCCGCAGAAAGGACGGACCGTTCCGGTAATACCGCCGCGCCTGGCCGGAGATCGGAAGATCCGTTGCGTCCGGGTCCGGCCAGCTGCCGGCGGCCGACAGCAAGGACCCGTCCCCGTGAATGGCCATCGCGGAGTCGATCAGCAGCGCCTCGATTGCCGGATGAACATCCTGCCGGATGGCGAGCTGGGCCACCGGGGCAACCAGGGGGACATCCGAAGACGGAATATCGGCGCCGATATCGACCACACCGCGCAACAGCGTGACCGCGGACAGGGCGTCCTGCCGCCGCGCCAGAGCCGGCGCGCGTTCGAACGGCAACAAGTCCACGGCCGGGTCACGAAGCATGTCCTGCACATAGGGCGCCTCCACCGACGCCGCGAAGGCCACGGCGTCGACCGTACCGGCCCGCAGCGCATCGGCCGCCTCGCTGCCTGACAGGGTCATCTGGGCGCTGGCCGGCCATGTGCCGCCGAACTCCGATTGCAGGGAGAGCGCAAGAGATCGCGTGCCTGACCCATCGGGCCCGATGGCAAAGCGATACCCCCGCAAATCCCCGAACGCGTTGATGCCGTTGCCTGCGCGGACGAACACCCAGAAAGGCTCCGGAAACAGGCCGCCAAGTGAATGCAGAACCTCACGGTCCTGCCTGGAGGCAAGGCCACCCTGAACCAGTGCGACGTCCACGTCCCCATCGTCGAGCAAACGCAGGTTTTCGATGGACCCGGCCGTATCGACCAGGTCGACCTCCACCCCCTGCGCCCGCAGCAGACGCTGATACCGCTCCGCATAGGCGTGATACGCCCCACCCTGCGCCCCGGCTGCGAAGCGAATGTGCTTCGGCGGGGCCGGGTCCATCAGCATCAGGGCGGCGATCAGGCCAACCGCGGCAACCGCGATCAGCGGCCAGTATACTTTGAGGAAATCCCGCCAACCTGACACTGCTTCGTCTCCCGCACCGGCTTTATGTCCGGTTCTGGTCTAGGCCGGGAACCGGGCCGGATCAACAAGATGAACGAGGTGTCATCGCTGGCCCGGAAATTGCCTTATTCAAGCCGCGCATGAAACCCATTCCGTTTGGAAAGTGTTCATCAAGTACGCGCGCCCCCATATCGGGCTCAACAGAGAAACCGGCCAGAAGGATGCCACCGATGAACGCCCAATCCGCCCTCTCAAGATGGGTAACGCTCGCCACATTCGCAGCGTTTGCGGGCCTTCTGTTCGTGATGGCCTTCGCCCCGGCCCCTTCCCTCTACGCAGGCTGAGACAGCCCGCCGGTCCAGGTCGTTCAGGCCTTGTGGTACGGCGTGCCCGCCAGGATCGACATGGCCCGGTAAACCTGTTCGGCCAACATCGCCCTCACGAACCGGTGCGGCCAGGTTTGGGGACCGAAGGCCAATGTATCGGAAGCGGCCTTGCGCACGGCCTCTCCGTATCCTTCGGCGCCTCCGATCAGGAAAACGAGATCCGGCACGCCCTGATCCCGCCAGCTGGCGAGTTTGCCGGCAAAATCCGACGAGCCTATGGCCGGGCCGAATTCATCGAGACGCAACACGCGGGCGCCGGAAGGGATCTTGTCGAGAATACGCCCGGCTTCAGCATCCAGTCCGCCGCCACTGGCGACTTCAATTTCCTCGATGCCCCGGAATCCCAGCCCGCGTGCCACAGGCCGGGCACGCTTGAGATACTCATCGACGAGTTCGCGTTCCGGGCCGGACTTCATCTTGCCGACCACCAGGAAAATCAGGCGCATGCCGCCTATTGGGCCTTGCTGCGCATATGGGCAGAATCAGGCGCCCAGATCTTTTCCAGATTGTAGAACTCCCGGACTTCGGGCCGGAACAGGTGGACGATGACATCCCCTGTATCGATCAGGACCCAGTCCGCATTCGGCATGCCTTCTACGCTCGCCGGGCGACCGGTGAGCTTCTTCGCTTCCTGGGAAATGTGATCGGCAAGGGCAGCCACGTGGCGTCCGGAACGGCCAGACGCAATGATCATGAAATCGGCAAGCGAGGATTTGCCCTGAAGGTCGATGAAGAGAAGGTCTTCAGCTTTGTCGTCTTCAAGGGACTTTGCGAGAGACTCGGCCACGACGCGGATATCTTCAACGGTGGCCTGCTTTGCGGCCTGGAGCCGCGGAGCGCTGGAAGTCAGGGTTTTCGTTCCTTCTGGTTGCTGATCCTTCGCATAATACCATGCTGGACGCTTCACAACCAGAAGAAACCCGTATTGTCTGCCACCGGTGCACCTGCTGCAGCCGCCGTGCTGCAAAAGAGCACCCTGCCAGAATTTCGCCCCAACCCGCGTTTAAAAGCCGCTACCCTTGTCCGACCGCCTTCCGGAGTTGCCCATGAAGCCCCCCTTTTCCGCTCTCGTTCTGTCCATGACCCTGCTTTTGCCGCTCGGCGGCTGTGTCGTTGCAGCAGTTGGCACAGCGGGCGCGATCGGCATCACTGCGGCGCAGGACAAGACGATGGGCCAGGCGCTGGATGACGCGAACGTCTCCAATCAGATCAAGGCAAAACTCCTCTCCGAAAATTCGGAAAAATATGCGGAAGTGGACGTGGAAGTCGCCAATGGCCTCGTCCTGCTGAGCGGCCGTGTCAATTTCCCTGAAGACCGGGTGCGCGCAGAAGGCATCGCCTGGAGCGCCGCCCTGACAAAGGATGTGGCGAACGAGATCAAGATCGAACCGCCGGGCGGCTTCATCGCCAATATCTCCGATGAGGTCATCACTGGCCGCGTCCGGGCCCGGCTGATCGGCTCCAAAACCGTCAAAAGCCTGAATTTCAATATCGAGACCTATGACGGCATCGTCTATCTCATGGGCACGGCCCGCACCGCGAAGGAGCTGAAAAAAGCTGCCGAGGAAGCCAGTGTCGTGGCCGGGGTAAAGCAGGTCGTGTCCTATGTCCGCCTGCTCGAACCGGAAGTCCGCGCCCCCGAACCGGAACTACAGGGCCAGCCGACCTCTTACCAAAACGTCCCCGATACCTCATATGGGTCTGACGCCGAGCTGATCGGCGCAAGTTACTGACGGGACGCCCTGCCCGCGTTCCTGCAACCGGGAGCGCCCCATGAGTCTTCGCGTCGCGATCCAGATGGATCCGCTTGAGCACGTCAACATCGATGGTGACACCACATTTGCCCTGGCCGAAACGGCGCAGGCCCGCGGCATGGAAATTTTCGTCTACGGCCCGCAGGACATGAGCCTGGAAGGCACGCGCGTCACGGCGCGGGTGCGCCCGGCCAAGGTCCAGAGGGTTCCCGGCACACCCGGCGTCTTCGGCGAAGCGGTCACACTGGATTTGGCAAAGGATATCGATGTCGTGCTGATGCGGCAGGACCCGCCATTCGATCTTTCCTACATCACGGCCTGCCACATGCTGGAACTGATCAGCGGCGAGACGCTCGTGCTGAACGACCCGGAGGGTGTGCGTTCGAGCCCCGAGAAAATCCTGCCGCTCATGTTTCCGGACCTCATGCCCCCCACGCTGGTCAGCCGCGACCCCGCCGCCATCGAGGATTTCCGTGACCGCTACAAGGACATCATCGTCAAGCCGATCTACGGCCATGGCGGGGCCGGTGTGTTCCGGCTGAAGCAGGACGACTCCAATCTCGACTCGCTGCTTGAGCTGTTTTTCTCGAATTCCCGGGAACCCGTCATGGTGCAGGCTTTCCTGCCGGCGGTCAGCGAAGGCGACAAACGAATCATGCTGGTGGACGGCAAGGCCGTTGGCGCGCTGAACCGGCGTCCGAAATCCGGTCAGGTCCGCTCGAATCTTGTGGTCGGCGGAACGGCGGAAAAGTCGGATCTCAGCGAGGCAGACAAACGTATCTGCGACGCGATCGGCCCGGAACTGCGTCAGCGCGGGCTGGTCCTGACCGGCATCGACGTCATCGGCGGGCGCCTGACCGAAATCAATGTCACCTCACCGACCGGCGTTCAGGCGATCAAGAAACTCAGCGGCATTGATATCCCTGCCATTTTCTGGGACTCTGTGCAGGAGAGACTTGCAGGCCGCTAGTCTCAGGGACAAGATCAGAGACATGAACATGAAACTTATGACCGTCCTCGCCGTTGCCTCAGCTGCCTTCGCGGGCGCTGCCTGTTCAGAGTCGACGACAAAGGCCTCGCCTGAAACCGCTGACCAGGTTGCGGTCCAGGAACCTTCCGGCACGCTGAACCTCTCCCTTCCCGGCTCGATCAACGAACCGTCGGCTTCCGGTGGCACGCTGAACCTGAATCTGGGGGGCGCGTCCGACCAGCCACGGCTCATAGGGTCTGACCAGCTTGGCTCCGTGGACTTCAACAGCGACGTTCCCGGTCCCGTGCTGACGGGCGACGCTGCGCAACCGGCCGCGAGCAACGAGGATGACGACATCATCCGCCTCGATCCGAACTGACCGGAACGACGACACATCGAAACATGATGACCGGACGATGCCGCAGGTGCCCGCCTGCGGCTTTCCATTTCTGGCACCAACTTCTCTCTTAAACTTCACCAAAATGCACGCCTAGGTTGCCGTCGGCCTGATGATTGCATACCGTTTCAGGAGCGGAATCCGGGAACAGGAAGTCAGACATGTCCAATTTGGCCAATTCCAATGGTCACGAAACGCGAAAGCCGACCGACGCAGATCGTTTCGTGGGCCAGAAAGTGCGGCAGGCCAGGCGGGAAATGGGTCTGACGCAGGAAGCGCTTTCCTCGCTGTTGGGAGTCACCTTCCAGCAGATCCAGAAATACGAAGCAGGCCAGAGCCGCCTCTCGGCTGGCCGCCTGAGGGAGATCGCGATCGCACTCAACAAGCCGATCGACTATTTCTATGAGCCCTTCGTCATTGAACTGCCGGTCTCCCAGAAAGCGGATTGGGACCTGAAAATCATGGGCCTGCGCCAGGACGGCAAGCGGCTGATCGACCGGATCGAAGACGACCGGTCCCTGCGCACAGCGATCCACATTCTCGAAGCCCTGGAGAAAGCGCACTAGGGCTCAGTCGTCGCTCTGCGCTTCGTCTTTCAGCCGGTAAACCAGATCCAGCGCTTCTCTCGGCGTCAGGGAATCCGGATCGACCGTGTCCAGCAGTGTCACAACCCGGTCTCCCGCGCCGGAATGCCCGCCGCTGTCCTCCACATCTTCCTCTACGGTCAGCGGCGCCGATGCGAACAGGGGCAGCGTTTCGGCAGATGACGGATCCGTTTCGAGCCGCTTCAATATCTGAGCCGCACGCGACACAGCCTTCTTCGGCAGGCCGGCCAGTTTCGCCACCTGTACCCCATAGGAGCGGTCCGCGGGGCCGGGCTGTACCTCATGCAGGAAGACGAGGTCATTTTTCCACTCGCGCGCCCGCAGCGACGCATTGGCCGCGCCGGACAGATCATCCGCCAGCCCCGTCAGTTCGTGATAGTGCGTGGCGAACAGCGCCCGGCAGCCATTGGTCGAGTGCAGGTGTTCAACCGCGGCCCAGGCAATGGCGAGCCCGTCCCAGGTCGAAGTGCCCCGGCCGACCTCGTCCAGGATCACGAAACTGCGGCCGGTCGCCTGAGTCAGGATCGCAGCTGTTTCCACCATCTCCACCATGAAGGTCGAGCGCCCGCGGGCGAGGTCATCCGATGCGCCGACGCGGGAGAACACGCGGTCCGCAAGCCCCACGCGGATGCTGCGTGCCGGAACGAACAGTCCGGCCTGTGCCAGAATGACCGCCAGCGCGGCCTGACGCAGATAGGTCGACTTACCGGCCATGTTGGGCCCGGTCACCAGCAGAAGACGTGGCGCATCTTCACCTCCCGCATCAAGAGTCAGGGCGTTGGCAGTAAAGCCCTGCCCGTCTTTCTTGAGCGCCGCCTCGACAACCGGGTGCCTCAAAGCATCCGCCTCGAAGACCGGGTCCACGTCAATCCGTGGGCGGACGGCATCTGCCTCCAGCGCCCACGCGCCGGTGGCGGCAGCAACATCAAGGCAGGCGATCGCCTCGGCACTGGCTGACAGGGCACGGCTGGCCGCCGACACCCGCGCAGACAGGTCTTCGAAGATGGCCAGTTCGCGCGCTTTGGTTTCTTCCTCCGCACGGGAAATACGCCCGGCCAGTTCGGCCAGCTCACTGGTCGAAAAGCGGACATTGCCCGCAAGGGTCTGCCGGTGAATGAAGGTCTCCGACCAGGGCGGCGCCATCAACGTGTCGCCATGTCTGGCCGGGACATCGACGAAATAGCCCAGCACATTGTTGAATTTGACCTTGAGCGCAGAAATGCCGGTTTCGCTGGCATAGCGGGCCTGCATCTCGGCGATGATCTTGCGGCTGTCTTCCCGCAGCGCCCGGACCTCATCCAATGCCGGGTCCCACCCGGTGGCGACAAAGCCTCCATCCCGGGCGAGCGTCGGCGGGCTTTCGGTAATGGCACGGGCCATGTCGTCTGCCGGTCCGGCAAGATCGGGCTGGCCCGAAAGGTCCAGTTGATGACAGGCGCGTTCAATCTGTTCCGGCAGCGCGCCCGCCTGTTTCAGCAGGGCGGCCCCTTCGCTTGCCGCACGAAGGGCATTGGCAATGGCCAACAGATCCCGCGGCCCGCCCCGGCCAAGATTGAGCCGGGTCCGGGCGCGCTCCAGGTCCGGCGCCTGCCGCAACCGCGCGCGGAGATCCTCGAGCGCAATTGTGTCGTCCACGAACCATGCGGCGGCATCCAGACGAGATTCAATTTCCGCCTTGTCCAGGGAAGGACGCGCCAGCCGCGCCGCAAGCAAGCGGGCGCCGGGCGCCGTGACCGTCCGGTCGATTGTGCCGAGAAGCGACCCGTCACGCCCGCCATTCATGGCCCGGTCGATTTCGAGGCTGGCGCGGGTTGCCGGGTCGATCGAAAGGTGCCCGGACGGATCGGGCCGCCGCGGCGGGTCGAGACGGATCTCGCTACCCGCCTGGGTGAGTTTCACATAGTCCAGCAACAGACCGATGGCAGAAAGTTCGGTCCGGCTGAAATCCCCCAGCGCATCTATGGCGGCGATGTCGAACGCCTCTTTCAGCAGCGCCTCACCCGTCTTGTGTGTTGCCGCCCGCGCCGGACGCCAGGTCACCGGGGCAGCAGATGCCGCCGTTGCCGAAATGATCGGCGGCTTGCCGCTGTCGGCGTCGGCCGCGAGCAGTTCGGACAAGGGCCAGGCCATCAGCACATCCGCGAGCGCAGCCGGATCGACGGCGGCGACATCGAAGGTGCCGGTCGACACATCGCAGACCGCAATCGCCCCCTCTGCCCCGCCTGCGCCCAGCGCGATCGCGGCAAGCGCCTGCCCCTGCCGGGCGGGCAACAAGGCTTCTTCGGTCAATGTGCCGGGAGTCACGATCCGCACGATTTCGCGGTTCACGATGGCCTTGGAGCCGCGCTTTTTGGCCTCCGCCGGGCTTTCGGTCTGTTCGCACACGGCAACCCGGCACCCGGCCTTGATCAGACGGGCGAGATAACCTTCTGCCGCATGATAAGGAACACCTGCCATCGGAATGGGCTTGCCCTCATGCTCACCGCGCGAGGTGAGGGTGATATCGAGGACCCTGGCGGCCTGCACCGCATCATCGAAGAACAATTCATAGAAGTCCCCCATGCGGAAAAACAAAAGCGCATCGGGTTGTTGCTTCTTAATGGAAAGATATTGCGCCATGAACGGTGTCGGCGCGGAAGTCTTGCTCGAAGGAGGTGATGTTGCAGTGTCAGCCATGTCGCGCGGACGCTAGCCGTTTGTCTGGGGATTCGCAAAGCATCTGGCCAGCCACGCCTGAAAGGCATGCTTTTCGGTCATTTAGGCAGTTGGCAGCCCCGTCGGCGCGGCATAGGGTCCGGCCCCAAACCTGAACCAGAACAGACCCAATGTCATGACGTCAAAGCGCCCAAGCTTCACCGACCAGGAAGCCCTCGATTTCCATTCCAAGCCGACCGCCGGCAAAATCTCCATGGCGCCGACCAAGCCCATGGGGACCCAGCGGGACCTGTCGCTGGCGTACAGCCCCGGCGTCGCCATACCGGTGCTCGCCATCGCCGAGGACGAGGACAAGGCCTACGACTATACGTCGAAGGGCAATATGGTCGCCGTTATCTCGAACGGGACCGCGATCCTCGGTCTTGGCGATCTGGGCCCGATGGCTTCCAAGCCGGTCATGGAGGGCAAGTCCGTCCTGTTCAAACGCTTTGCCGATATCGACAGTATCGATGTCGAGGTGAACACGAAGGATGCGGACGACTTCATCCGGACCGTCCGCAACATCGGCGACACCTGGGGCGGCATCAATCTCGAAGACATCGGCTCGCCGGATTGCTTCATCATCGAAAGCCGCCTGCGCGAAGAACTCGATATTCCGGTCTTCCATGACGACCAGCACGGCACGGCCATCATTGCAGCCGCCGGCCTGATCAATGCCTGCCACATCACCGGCCGTGACCTGAAAGACGTGAAAGTCGCTGTTTCCGGCGCTGGCGCCGCAGGTCTCTCCTGCGCCGGCCTGATCCGCCATCTCGGCGTGCCGGCGGAGAACATCCTCATGTGCGACTCCACCGGCGTCGTCTATGAAGGCCGCACCGAGCGGATGGACCAGTTCAAATCCGCCTTCGCCGTGAAGACCACCAAGCGGACCCTGACCGAAGCCATGGACGGGGCTGACATTCTCCTCGGCCTGTCCGCCAAGGGCGCCGTTACCGCAGACATGGTCAAGAACATGGCGCCGAACCCGATCATCTTCGCCATGGCTAATCCGGACCCGGAAATCACACCGGAAGAGATCAAGACCGTCCGCGACGATGCCATTATTGCCACGGGCCGGTCCGACTATCCGAACCAGGTCAACAATGTGCTGGGCTTCCCCTACATTTTCCGCGGCGCGCTGGATGTGCGGGCACGCAGCATTAATGAAGAGATGAAGGTCGCCGCAGCCTATGCGCTGGCCGAGCTCGCCCGCGAAGACGTGCCGGATGAAGTGGCCGCCGCCTATCACGGCTCGCGTCCGACCTTCGGCCGGGAATACATCATTCCCACCCCGTTCGACCCGCGCCTGATCTCACATGTTCCGCCCTTCGTGGCGCAGGCCGCCATGGACACCGGCGTTGCCCGCAAGCCCATCGCGGACATGGACGCCTACCGCGCCCAGCTGAAACGCCGGTCAGATCCGGCCGCCGCCTTCCTCGAAGGCGTGCAGGCCCGGTGCAAGGAAGTACAACGCCGGATCGTGTTCGCCGAAGGCGAAGAGCCGTCTGTCGTTCGCGCCGCTTACAGCTTTAAAAACCAGGGCCTTGGCCATCCGATCCTGATCGGCCGCGAAGCCCAGGTCGAGCAAACCATGGAAATGATGGGCGTGCCCGCAGGGTCGCTGGAGATCCTCAATGCCCGGCTGTCGGACAATAATCCGGTTTATACGGACATGCTGTATGCCCGGCTTCAGCGGGAAGGCTATCTCAAACGGGACGTGCAGCGCCTGGTCAACAATGACCGCAACGTGTTCGGATCCTGCATGCTCAAGAACGGCGATGCCGACGGCATGGTCACAGGGGTTACCCGCAACTATGACGTTGCGCTGCAAGACGCCCAGATGGTGCTGGACCCGATCCCGGGCCAGGCGGTGATCGGCATGTCGATGGTGATCAACCGCGGCAAGACGGTATTCATTGCCGACACCAGCGTGACCGAACTGCCGGGCGGCCCGGAGCTTGCGGACATCGCCGTTGAAGCGGCCCGCGCAGTCCAGTCGGTCGGATTTGTTCCCCGTGTGGCCTTCCTGTCCTATTCCACGTTCGGCAACCCGATGGGCGAACGTGGCGAGAAAGTCCGCGAAGCAGTCGCCATTCTCGACAATATGGACGGCATCGAATTCGAATATGAAGGCGACATGGCAGCCGATGTGGCGCTCAATCCGAACCATTGGATGCTGTACCCCTTCTCTCGTCTGAGCGGTCCGGCCAATGTTCTGGTCATGCCGGCGATCCATGCGGCATCCATTTCGACAAAGCTTCTGGAATCGATGAGCCGCGCGACGGTCATCGGCCCGATGCTGCTTGGTCTGGAGAAGCCGGTACAGATCGCTTCGCTGGGCGCGACGGTCGGGGACATCGTGAACCTGGCGACCATCGCCGCTTATGACGTGGACAATGTTCACGGCTGATGGCCGATTACGAAGTAGACATATCGTCGGGTAAGGACTCGCCGCTGGCGGGGCCTGCCCCTATACTTATTGTAGTCTGACACCTTGCAGGGAGGCCCGAGCGGCATGAAAGAGTACCTGAAATTTTACATCAACGGTGAATGGGTCGATCCCGTGACGCCGAAGACGCTCGAAGTCGAGAACCCGGCAACCGAAGAAAACTTCGCCGTGATTTCGCTGGGATCGCAGGCAGATGTCGACAAGGCCGTCGCCGCGGCCAAGGCAGCCTTCCCGGCTTTCTCGAAGACAACCGTGGAATACCGCGCCGAACTGCTCGAAAAGATCGCCGCAGGGATCCAGGCACGCCTTCCGGAGCTGGCCGAAGCTGTTTCCACCGAAATGGGCGCCCCGATGTGGCTGGCCAATGCCGCACAGGTTCCAGCAGGTATGGGCCACTTCGCCACGACCGCTGCCATTCTGCGCAACTATCAATGGGAAGAAGTGAAGGGCACCACCCTTCTCCGCAAGGAGCCGATCGGCGTTTGCGGCTTCATCACGCCCTGGAACTGGCCGATCAACCAGATCGCCTGCAAAGTGGCCCCGGCGATCGCTGCGGGCTGCACGATGGTGCTGAAGCCGTCCGAGATTGCCCCGATCGACGCAATTATCCTGACAGAGATCATGCATGAGGCCGGCGTGCCGAAAGGCGTGTTCAACCTCGTCAACGGTGACGGCCCGGGCGTCGGCGCTTCGCTCTCCGCACACCCGGATGTCGATATGATGTCGTTCACTGGCTCCACCCGCGCAGGTGTCCTGGTGGCTCAGGCCGCCGCGCCGACCGTGAAACGTGTTGCCCAGGAACTCGGCGGCAAGAGCCCGAACATCGTTCTGCCGGGCGCCGACCTGAAGAAAGCCGTTTCCGGCGGCATCATCCAGATGATGACCAATTCCGGCCAGTCTTGTAACGCGCCATCCCGCATGTTCGTCCAGAAGGACCAGCAGGACGAAGCGATCGCAATCGCCAAGGCCACCGCTGAATCGGTAAAAGTGATGATGCCGGCCGAAGCCGAGCCCGGCGCCATCGGCCCGATCTCGAATGGCAACCAGTACCAGAAGGTGCAGGACCTCATTCAGAAGGGCATCGAAGAAGGCGCGACGCTCGTCGCCGGCGGCCCGGGCCGTCCGGAAGGCTTCAACAAGGGCTATTTCGCCCGCCCGACCGTGTTCGCGAATGTCACCAATGACATGACCATCGCACGGGAAGAAATCTTCGGACCGGTCCTGGTCATGATCCCCTACGAAGACGTGGACGACGCCGTCGAAATGGCGAACGATACGGTCTACGGCCTCGCCGGTTATGTGCAGGGTCCTGAGGACGAAGCCAACAAGGTCGCCAACCGCATCCGTGCTGGCCAGATTCAAGTCAACGGTGCGCGTCCGGATTTCACGGCACCGTTCGGCGGCTACGGCCAGTCCGGCAATGGCCGCGAATGGGGCGAGGAAGGCTTTGAGGAGTTCCTGGAAGTCAAAGCGGTGATCGGCTACAAAGCGGCCTGATCCAACCTTATTCAAATGTCACGAAGGGCGGCCTGCAGGCCGCCCTTCTTTTTTGCGCGTGCATTTTGTCAGGGTGGGCTGGCAAACCGGACGCCGAAGTTAACAGCATCGTCATCCCGTCAGCTGCGCACGATGACATGGTTCAACTGGTGTTCAGGAACAAGGATCCATATATTAGGGTCAAATTACTGTGCACCGGAGGTACTCCCAGATGCGGAAACTTGTTCTCCCAGTTGCGATAGCAGCTCTAGCCTTGCTCGGTGCTTGCGCGACCGCAACGCCATATCAGGCCGCAATGGACTCCTCCAGCCGCGGCTATTCCGAACAGCAGATCGAAAACAACCGGTTCCGCGTCCAGTTTTCGGGCAACAGCCTGACCGACCGCAAGACCGTCGAGACCTACCTGCTCTATCGCGCCGCAGAGCTGACCAAGCTCAACGGGTATGACCATTTCCGTGTTGTACACCGCGATACGGACGCCGAGAGTCGCATGGTGCCAATCGGTGGCGCCGCCTACACGCCGTTCTACGACCACTTCTATCTCGACTATTATTATTACGGCTCGCGCGCATCCTATTACCGTCGGCCATACGGGCCTGATCCCTTCTGGCCGCGCTGGGGTTATTACGATCCCTATTGGGGACCGGCGCAATACCGGGAATCGACCCGTTACATGGCTTCGGCAGAGATCCTGATGGGCAAAGGCCCAAAGCCGGATGACGCAGCCTATTTCGATGCGGACCAGGTTCTCATGAACCTGTCCGGCAGCATCGTACGCCCCGAAGCCTGATCTGAACCGCACATTCACTCGCCGGAAAGCCTGGCGAGTCTGCCCGCCGAAAGCCGCAGACGGGCTTCCCGTCTGACGGTTTTCTGCCGACAGGTCTGGTAGTGACGGTCTGACGGGTCCAGATAGCTTTTCCCAGAAACGACCGGCTCGAAAGGCGCACGCGGTGCCCGATTCAGAAACAAAGGCACCGGCACCCGATATGCTGCCCGACCAACCGGTACCGGGCCGTTCGGAACTGGTGGTGATGGTGGCCGGGCTGATGGCCCTGAACGCGCTCGCCATCGACATCATGCTGCCGGCGCTGAACGAGATTGCGCATGCCGTGGGTCTGACGGCCGAAGGCGTTGAGAGCGACAACCGCCAGCAACTGATCATCTTCTCCTACATTCTCGGTTTTGGCGCTCCACAGATTTTATGGGGACCGATCACCGACCGGTTCGGGCGCCGCGGCCCGCTCTTTGTCAGCCTGATCGGATACATCATCATGGCGGCGCTGTGCATCACGCTGCGGGAATTCCATGCCCTGCTGGCCGCGCGTTTTGTGCAGGGCGTGTTCTCGTCCGGTGCCAGGCTGGTGGCAGTCTCCATCGTGCGCGACCTGTTTGCCGGGCGGCAGATGGCCCGGTTCATGTCCCTTGTGATGACCATCTTCATGATCATCCCGATCATCGCCCCGGCCGTCGGACAAGCCATCCTGCTGGTGGCACCGTGGGAGTGGATCTTCGGGGCACTGGTGGTTTTCGGTCTTGGCATGCTTGGCTGGACCTGGGCACGGCTGCCCGAGACCCTGCCAGCTGAAAGCCGCCGGCCGCTGAATCTCGGCAACGCGCTGGGCGCCTATGCGCAGGTGATACGCACGCCGGTCACATTCGGCTATATGTGCGCGTCCGGCATCGTGTTTGGCGCCCTGTTCTCGTTCATCGCATCATCGGAACAGATTTTCCGCGAAGTTTTCGGACGCGGAGAAGACTTCGTCCTCTGGTTTTCCGGGATCGCAGGGATGCTTGCCGTTGCAAATTTCACCAACTCCCGGCTTGTCGAGAAAATCGGCATGCGACGGATCAGCCACACGGCCCTGTTCCTGTTCACGTCGCTTTCGGCCCTGTCGGCAGTGATCACCTATTTCGTGGGCGAAAGCCTGCTCTGGTTCTATCCCTTGTTCATGCTGACATTCGCCTGTTTCGGCCTGCTGGGGTCGAACTTCTCCGCGCTCGCCATGGAACCACTCGGGTCGATTGCCGGCACGGCGTCGGCCGCTTACGGGTTTGCGACGACAACGGTCTCCAGCCTTATCGGCATGCTTATCGGCAGTCAGTACAATGGCACCACCGTTCCGCTGATGCTCGGTTTTGTGGGGCTTGGCCTGTCGTCCCTCGTGATCATCCTGATCACGGAGAAGGGAAGGCTGTTCAGTTCACGTTGATCCGGCGATTACTGCGCAGCGTGGTTTCACGGTCGCTGGACAGCGGCCTGACCTGACGCTCCAGATGCTCGATGATCTGGCCGGCGATGTCCTTGCCGGAGGCATTCTCTATGCCTTCCAGGCCGGGGGACGAATTGACCTCCAGGACCTTTGGGCCATCCTTGGTTTGCAGCAGGTCCACCCCCGCCACACTTAGCCCCAGCACCTTTGCGGCGGCCCGCGCCGTTTCCCGTTCATCCGCTGTCAGACGAACACTGGAGGCGGTGCCACCGCGGTGCAGATTCGAGCGGAACTCCCCCTTTTGCGCCTGCCGTTTCATGGCGCCCACCACCTTGTTGCCGATCACAAACGCCCGCACGTCCGCCCCGGCGGCTTCTTCCACGAATTCCTGAACCAGGAAGTTGGCATCAAGACCACGGAAGGCATCGACCAGGCTCTCGGCCGCCTTGCGTGTCTCGGCTAGCACGACGCCGCGCCCCTGCGTCGAGGTCAACAGTTTCAGGACGACCGGCGCCCCATCGACCAGGCCAATCAGGTCTTTCGTATCCTTCGGGCTGTGGGCAAACGCCGTCACCGGCATGGCAATCTTTGCCCGCGCCAGCAACTGCTGGGCCAGCAGCTTGTCGCGCGACCGGCCGATGGCACCTGCTTCGTTGAGGCAAACCGCGCCCGTGTTCGAGAACTGGCGCAGGACCGCCATGCCATAGTCGGTAATCTTGGCGCCAATACGCGGGATCACGGCGTCGTAACGCGGCAGCGCCTGGCCGTCATAATGCACCTGCGGGTCCAGCGTGCCGATCTGCATATAGCAACGGGCTGTATCGATCATCTCGATGACATGCCCGCGCTTCCGCGCCGCCTCGACAAGGCGCCGGCTGGAATAATTGTTCGGCTCTCGCGTCAGCAGCGCAATACGGAGCGGACGTTTGACCGGCTTCTTCTTCGGCAATCCCTTGTAGAGCTTGTAAGACAGCTCGGGCATGTGGAAGGATTCATTCGGGTCCACCACCATGTCCGGCTGCATCGCCCCTCGCCCGAACAGCATGCGATACGTCATGCTTTCGCGATTGGTCAGCGTCAGCTGGATTGGCCACCTGCGGCCGCCCATCTCGACATCCGTCTCGATCACGTAGCGCAGCTCGGTCTCGCCATTGGAACTCGTCACCTCGCGCCGGTCGACCACGGGCGCAGAACAGGTGACCTCCAGTGCCGGATTGTTCGGGTCCGGCTGGATCAGGAACCGCACCTGCGGGCTGGTCATCGGGCCGAACGGCTCGATCACGCTGGCATGCAGCGCCGAGGTCTTCGCGCCTGTATCAATCTTGGCCTTGATGGCCGGCAGGCCGAGGTCTGGCAGCGCCAGCCATTCTTCCCAACCAAGTTCGAACTGAGGGCCGTCGGGCATCGTTCACGTCCTTCTGAAGAAGGACCGATTATCCGTCTTCCAACTGCCCCGCAACTCAGCCCTTCACAAGCCAGGCTTTCTCGACGATGCCCACGACGTCGCCCATGATGCCGGTGATCTTGAAATCCTTCGGCGTGTAGATGCGGGCAACCCCCATCTGGCGCAGGGCCTGGGCATCCTCTGGCGGGATGATGCCGCCGACCACGACCGGCACATTGTCGAGGCCAACCTTGCGCAGCTCAGCCAGCGTCTCGCGGACGAGATCAAGGTGGCTGCCTGACAGGATCGACAGGCCGACCACATGCGCATTGGCTTCCTTAGCCTGCGCGGCAATTTCGTTCGGCGCGAAGCGGATACCTTCATAGACGACGTCCATGCCGACCTCGCGGCCGCGCGCGGCGATCTGCTCGGCGCCATTGGAGTGCCCGTCGAGGCCCGGCTTGCCGAGCACATAGGTCAGGCGGCGGCCCAGCGCCTCGGAGACGCGGTCAACGTCCTTGCGGACGGCTTCGGTGTCTTCATTGCTGTCCGAATTGATGACGACGGCCACCCCGGTCGGACCGCGATACTCGCCGAACACGTCGCGCATGGCCTGGCCCCACTCGCCCGTGGTGACGCCTGCCTTGGCGCAGGTGATCGAGGGTTCCATGATATTGGTCCCCTCTTGCGCAGCCGCCTTCAGGCCGGCCAGCGCCGCGTCGACAGCGGCATTGTCGCGGTTCTTGCGCCAGGCCGTCAGTTCACGGACCTGCATCATCTCCTCAGCCGGATCGACCGTCTGGATCGCGCCGTCGCCGCCGCCCAGCGGGCTCTCTGCCGTTTCAGTGTAGCGGTTCACGCCGACCACGGTGAGGTCGCCGGATTCGATTGCCTTCACACGTTCGATGTGCGCGCCGACCAGGCTCTCTTTCATAAAGTCGATGGCGTTCGTCGCTCCGCCGCGCGCATCGATCTCGGCCAGCATCGTGCGGGCGAGTTCCTTCAGCTCGTTCGTCTTGCCTTCGATCACATGGCTGCCGTCGAACAGGTCTTCATATTCGAGAAGGTCTGTTTCGTAGGCGAGGACCTGTTGCAGGCGCAGCGACCATTGCTGGTCCCACGGGCGCGGCAGTCCAAGCGCCTCGTTCCAGGCCGGCAGCTGCAGTGCGCGGCAACGCGCCTTCTTGGACAGCGTCACGGCCAGCGCTTCGATCAGGATGCGGTAAACATTGTTCTCCGGCTGCGGTTCGGTCAGACCAAGCGAGTTTACCTGCACGCCATAGCGGAACAGGAGGGCTTTCGGGTCGGTGACGCCATAGCGTTCCCGGCCGATGTCCTCCCAGAGTTCCACAAAGGCACGCATCTTACAGAGTTCCGTAACGAAACGCACACCTGCATTCACGAAGAAAGAGATTCGACCGAATACGGTCTCAAAGTCTTCTTCTGGAACTTTGCCACCCGCTTTTACGGTGTCGAGCACCGCGATTGCCGTCGCGAGGGCATAAGCCAGTTCCTGTTCCGGCGTCGCACCGGCTTCCTGCAGGTGGTAGGAGCAGACATTCATCGGATTCCACTTCGGCACCTCGGTGTAGCACCAGGTGACCATGTCCGAGATCAGCTTCATCGACGGCTCGGGCGGGAACACATACGTCCCGCGTGAGAGGTATTCCTTGACGATATCGTTCTGGGTCGTGCCCCGCAGCTTGCCGCGATCATCGCCGCGCTCGTCGGCCAGCGCGACATAAAGCGCGAGCATCCAGGACGCCGGCGCATTGATCGTCATCGACGTGTTCATCTGCTCCAGCGGCAATTCGGCCATGAGCTCCCGCATGTCGCCGAGATGCTTGACCGGAACGCCGACCTTGCCGACTTCGCCGCGCGCCAGGATGTGGTCGGCGTCGTAGGCTGTCTGCGTGGGCAGGTCGAAAGCGATGGACAGGCCCGTCTGGCCTTTGCCCAAATTCATCCGATACAGCTCATTCGACTTTTTCGCGGTCGAATGGCCGGCATAGGTGCGGAAGATCCACGGCCGGTCGGGGGCGTGCTGGAAAGAAGTCTGAGTATCGGCCATGGGGCAAGCGCCTCCCAACGCTGGATTTTATGTTGCGGCGCAACATGCCCTCCGGAAACCCAGCTGACAAGACACCGGATGGAGCGTCTTGCGGCCGCAGGCGGGCAGGGCCACATTCACCCCATGATACACGTTTCCCCCGGCGGCCCCACAGAGGGATTTTCACCCGGCTCAATGCAGCTCGCACTGCGCCTGCGCCTCGCGGCACTGGTCGCCTTTCCCGCAGCAGCGGCCCTGTCTGCCGTCATGCAGCGCAGCTTCCTTGTTCTGTTGTTGCTGGCAGGCGGGATGATGCTGGTCTCCTGGGTGGAACGCATCCGCTTTCTGCGCGCCGCCGGTGAAACCCGCATGCCGGATCCCGGCGCCTTCTGGCCGGGCTTCGCCGCGCGAACAGGCCTGTTACTGGGCATCTTTATCATCACGCTCGGCATACTTGCCCTCTTCCGGGACACGTCTCTCGCCCGCGGATTCGGCTGGCCAGACTTGTTGATCGGCGGGGGCACAACATTGGCGGTCTACCTGATGAATCTTGCCAGTGCCCGCCTGGCAGTGGGGCAGGCCAATATCGTGGCCACACAACTGAACGCCTCGTTCACCTCCCGGAACCAACCGGACGACGGGCCCGACGATATTATCGAGGGCGAATTTACCGCACCGGACGAACGCTGAAGCCGCGATCAAAAACGCTCCCCAACCGCCTCAATTCAGGCTATGAGGCGCGGCCCTCTCGGAGCTTCGCGACCCATGATCGACATTATCGGCACTATCGCAGCGGTCCTGACAACGCTGTCCTTCGTTCCTCAGGCCGTACTGGTCATCCGCACCCGGCGCACGGAGGGCATTTCCCTCGCCATGTACGCCATGTTTACGGCCGGTGTGGCGGCGTGGCTGATCTACGGCATTTCACTCGGCGCGATGCCGATCATCATCGCCAATGTGGTGACGCTGGCGCTCGCCAGCATCATTCTCACCATCAAGATCCGGTCAGTCTTACCGGCTCAGCCCAGCGCCCAGGGCGCCACCGCGGCAACATCGGCCCCCATCGCCTCATAATAGAGACGCTGGATCCGCCGGGTCACCGGGCCAGGCTTCCCGTCTCCAATCGGCTTGCCATCCAGCGCAACGACCGGGGCAACGATCGCGCCGGACGAGGTCGTGAACACTTCCTTCGCTGAGGCAGCCTCTTCCGGCGTAAAGGCGCGCTCGACCATTTCGAGTCCGCTCGCCGCAAGAAGAGAGGCGACCCCCGCCCGGGTGATGCCCGGAAGGATCGAATGGGAGAGCTCGCGCGTGATCAACCGTCCTTCGGCGTCAACGATCCAGGCATTCGCCGAGGCGGCCTCGGTCACCAGCCCGTCTTCGATCATGAAGGCCGTTTCCGCGCCGGCTTCACGTGCGGCGCGGTACGCCAGCGCCTGAGACAGGAGCTGCACGGTCTTCATGTCGCGCCGCTTCCAGCGCGTATCGCCCAGAGTGATCGCCTTGATCCCCTCCCGGGCCAGATCGCCGATCAGCGGACGGGCGTCGGCGTAAAGAAATACAGTTGGCGAAAAGGTCTCCGGACCGGCGAAATCGCGCATGCCATACGCCCCGCCCGTCACCTCAAGATAGACCAGCCCTTCTTCCACCCCGTTCTTGTCGACGAGTTCCGAATGGATTTCAGCCCATTGCTCATCACTGTAGGGATTGGGGATGGATATGCCCTCCAACGTGCGCCGGAGACGTGAAAGATGCCCCTCCATGTCGATGAAGCGGCCATCATATACCGAAGTCACTTCATACGCGGCATGGGCAAACAGAAACCCCCGGTCGAACGGGGAAATCGTTGCATCCTCAACAGGACAGAAATTTCCGCTCAGATAGACAGTTCGACCGATTGTCATTTTTATCACGCTCCTGACGCTTGATATTGTGCACCGCAACAAAACAACTTGCATCACGGCAACCATGACGCCAAGGTGGCGCGCGCCGAGGGCCTTGTGAAGCTGCACCAAGATCGCACCACCGGGTTTTTCGCAGACAGTACAAAGGAGGAGGGCATTCCGCCATGAGCCGGGAAGTCAAAGACATTTATGAGTTGGGCGAGATTCCGCCCGAGTTCCATGTTCCGAAAATGATGTACGCCTGGGCGATCCGCCGGGAACGTCACGGCCGGCCATCAACTGCGATGCAACTGGAACAAGTGCCCGTGCCGGAAATCGATTCCGATGAAGTGCTGGTGCTCGTGATGGCTGCGGGCGTGAACTACAACGGCATCTGGGCCGCCCTGGGCGAACCTGTGTCCGTGTTCGACGTTCACAAGCAGGACTATCACATTGCCGGGTCCGACGCCGCAGGCATCGTCTGGGCCGTTGGCCGCAAGGTGAAGCGCGTGAAGCCCGGCGACGAAGTCGTCATTCACTGCAACCAGGACGATGGCGACGATGAGGAATGCAATGGCGGCGATCCCATGTTCTCGCCGTCGCAGCGGATCTGGGGCTATGAGACGCCGGACGGCTCCTTCGCCCAGTTCTGCCGCGTTCAGGCCCGCCAGTGCATGCCGCGCCCGAAGCACCTGACCTGGGAAGAAAGCGCCTGCTACACGCTGACGCTCGCCACCGCTTACCGCATGCTGTTCGGCCACCGTCCGCACATCGTGAAGCCGGCCGACAACGTCCTCGTCTGGGGCGCCTCGGGCGGGCTCGGCAGTTTTGGTGTCCAGCTCTGTGCCGTGACCGGCGCGAACGCGATCGGCGTCGTCTCCAGCGACGACAAGAAGGAACACGTGCTGAGCCTCGGCGCGAAAGGCGTGCTGAACCGCAAGGACTTCAATTGCTGGGGCCAGCTGCCAACCGTGAACGGTCCGGAATTCAAGGACTATATGCGCGAGAGCCGCAAATTCGGCAAAGCGCTCTGGGAGATCACCGGCAACAAGGATGTCGACATCGTGTTCGAACACCCTGGCGAGTCGACCTTCCCGGTCTCGGTCTTCGTGGTGAAACGCGGCGGCATGGTGGTGATCTGTGCCGGGACCACCGGCTTCAACCTGACCATGGATGCGCGTTTCCTCTGGATGCGCCAGAAACGCGTTCAGGGCAGCCACTTCGCCAACCTGAAACAGGCCTCCGCCGCCAACGATCTGGTCATCAACCGGCGTATCGACCCGGGCATGTCCGAAGTCTTCCCGTGGGAAGACATTCCGGCTGCGCACGAGAAGATGCTGGATAACAAGCACCTGCCGGGCAACATGGCTGTGCTGGTGACGTCTCCGAAGCCGGGCCTGCGCACGGTGGAAGACATACTTGCCGTGAACGGTCAGGCCAGCTGATCATGCTGAGCCGCGCTTTTGCGGAAGAATTTGCCAATGACTGGCTGTCGGCATGGAACGACAGGGATATCGACCGTATCCTGTCGCACTATGCCGACGACGTCGTCTTCCACAGCCCGCGTATCGCGCTGGTGATGGGCAATGACGCAACCACCGTTCGCGGAAAGAAAGCGCTGCAAAACTACTGGACCGAGGCCCTTTCAAGGGCCCGGTCCCTGTTCTTTGCGATCGACAATGTTCTGGTCGGCTCCGACGCCGTGACCATTCTCTACACAAACCATCGTGAAGAGAAGGTCGCGGAGACCTTCATCTTCAACGAAGACAGTGAAGTCGGCGTCTCGATCGCGACCTACGCCCCGGCTTAGCCCTCGAACGGGTCGCGCATGAGGATGACGTCTTCGCGTTCCGGGCTGGTGGAGACGAGGGCGCAGGGTTTGCCGACAAGTTCTTCCAGACGGCGGACATATTTCACGGCCTCGGCCGGCAGGTCCGCCCAGGAGCGGGCCCCAGCAGTCGAGCCTTGCCACCCCTGCATGGTCTCGTAGACCGGCTCCACGGCTGCCTGGTCGGTCAGGCCGGCGGGATAGTAGTCGATCTTCTGACCGTTCAGCCTGTAAGCGACGCAGACCTTGATCTCGTCGAACCCGTCCAGCACATCCAGCTTGGTCAGCGCGAGCCCGTTGACGCCGGAGGTGGCACAGGCCTGGCGCACCATGACGCTGTCGAACCAGCCGCAGCGGCGCGCCCGGCCGGTGTTCACGCCAACTTCACGCCCAACCGTGCCCAGACGTTCGCCGATCTCATTATCCTGTTCCGTCGGGAACGGGCCAGCCCCGACGCGGGTCGTATAGGCCTTGGCCAGGCCCAGAACATAGGAAATCGCGCCCGGTCCGACGCCCGAGCCCGCGGACGCATTCCCGGCGACGACATTGGAGGATGTCACGAAGGGATAGGTGCCGTGGTCGACATCCAGCATTACGCCCTGCGCGCCTTCGAACAGGATCCGCTTGCCGGCCTTCACCTGCTCGTCCAGCAGCTTCCAGACCGGCTGGGCATAGGCCAGCACTTTCGGGGCGATTTCCAGCAGGTCGGCCTTCAGCTTCGCACCATCCGGTTCGGGCAGGTCGAGCCCGGCGCGCAGCGGCCGGTGATGGGCCAGAAGGCGCTCGATCTTCAGGTCCAGGGCTGCAGGATCAGCCAGGTCGGCCACGCGAATGGCGCGGCGGCCGACACGGTCTTCATAGGCCGGGCCGATGCCGCGCTTGGTCGTGCCGATCTGGGCGGCGCCCAGCGCGCCCTCACGGGCTGCATCGATGTCCTTGTGCCAGGGCAGGATCAGGGCCGCATTATCGGCGAGAACAAGCGTTTCGGGAGAGACTTCGACGCCTTGCGCCTGAATGCCCTCGATCTCGGTCAGCATGTGCCAGGGGTCGACCACAACCCCGTTTCCGATAACCGAAAGCTTGCCGCCCCGCACGAGGCCCGACGGCAGCAGCGCCAGTTTGAAGACCTTGCCGTCGATCACCAGTGTGTGGCCGGCATTGTGCCCGCCCTGGAACCGGACAACCACATCCGCCCGGCTGGAAAGCCAGTCGACAATCTTGCCCTTGCCTTCGTCGCCCCATTGGGCGCCTACGACCACTACACCAGCCATGTACCGCTCCTGTTCAGTCCGCGGCGACAAGGGCAGGATTCAGAGCAGAAAAGCAAGGGGCCTTTGGCCGCGCCGCTAGTCGAAACTGTAGCTGACACGCACGCCGACATTGTCGAGGCCCTGATTGCGGCCATTGCCGAGCACCTGACCGTGGCTGAGGTGTTCGTACATCACCTCCACGCCCCACACCTCGTTGATGTCGTGGTGTAGTCCGAGTGTCGTGCGGAAAAGGTCGCGGGAGCCGAGCAGCACATGCTTCTCGGTGAAGGCCAGGCTGCGCGGATCACCGTCCGGATAAGGGCTGGCCAGTTCACCGTCATGGATCACATAACCAACGCTCGGCTCGAACTGCCAGGTTTTCGTAATCGGGAACGACCAGCGCAGGCCAGCGCCACCGAAACTGGTCTCGCCCTGGAAGTTGCCGCTGGCCATGAGGTAGGGCTTGGGACTCCAGATGAAGCCCAGAAAATCCGGGGAACCGAAGAGGATTTCGCCATTCACGCTCTGGCCCGCTTCCTTGTTGGCGTTATCGCAATCGAGCACGCAAACATTCTCCTGCATGACGCCAAGGCGAATCTCGCTGACCAGGTCGGCAGAGGCCGGGCCGGCAAATGCGGCAGCCGCGGTCACGCTGGCAAGAAGGTAACGGCGCATGTAATCTCCCTGTAACATTACAGGCGAGTAAGGGGGCGCAGACTCGCCCGTCAAGCGTCGACGCGCCTCCTCACGGTAATTTGCAGGGACAGGTAACCAGACCCGCGCCCTACCCCAACCCATAATGGAAAACGGGCGGTCTTTGGGGACCGCCCGTTCTTGAAATAAAGAATCAGGCTTTCGGCCTGAAACAGATCAGAAGGTCAGCACTTTGGCATAGCGAACCTGCGGCAGGGCGTTCAGCTTTTCGATCATGCCTCCGCTCGGCGTCGAGTCGATCCCGATGAGGGCGATTGCCTCATCCCCAGCCGTCGTGCGGCCAAGGTGGAAGGTGGCGATATTGATCTTCTCTTCGCCCAGCATCTGGCCCAGCGCACCGATGAAGCCCGGCTGGTCGAGATTGTTCACATACAGCATGACCGGAGCAAAATCGCCTTCCAGCGCCATGCCCTTGACCTCGACGATGCGCGGCTTGCCGGCGATCAGCGTCCCGGCCAGCGTGCGCCAGCCGCCTTCCGGCGCGTTCTTTGTCGCCTTGGTCTTCACCTTGACGCGGACCAGACTGTCATAGACCGGGCTGTCCTCGGTCTTGGTTTCGGTCAGCTTCACACCGCTGTCGGCAAGCACCGCCGGGGCCGAGACCATGTTGACGTCGCCGCGTGAGGCGCGAAGCAGGCCTGCGAGCAGCGCCGCGGTCAGCGGCTTGCGGTTAAGGTCGGAGACCTCACCTTCATACTCGATGACCACTTCTTCGTATCCGAAGTCGGAAATCTGGCCGGCAAACGAGCCGAGCTTCTCGGCCAGCGCCGCGAACGGCTTGATCCGGGGGGCTTCTTCCGCCGTGATCGACGGCATGTTGAGCGCATTGGTGACCGCACCGGACAGGAGATAGTCCGACATCTGTTCGGCCACCTGAAGGGCAACGTTTTCCTGCGCTTCGGCCGTCGCGGCGCCGAGGTGCGGCGTGGCGATGAAGTTCGGCGCTCCGAAAAGCACGTTCTCCTTGGCCGGCTCTTCGGCGAACACGTCGAAGGCCGCAGCGGAGATGTGCCCGCTTTCCAGAAGGTCTTTCGTTGCGGCCTCGTCCACCAGGCCGCCACGTGCGCAATTGACGATAATCACGCCCTTCTTGGTCTTTGCCAGATTTTCCCGGCTGAGGACGTTCTTCGTTTGCTCTGTCAGCGGAACGTGCAGCGTGATGACGTCGGCCCGCTCAAGCAGGTCTTCAAGCTCCACTTTTTCGACGCCGAGCTCCACAGCCCGTTCTTCCGTCAGGAAGGGGTCGTAGGCGGCGACTTTCATTTTCAGGCCGATCGCCCGCTCGGCGACACGGCTGCCGATATTGCCGCAGCCGATCAGGCCGAGCGTCTTGTAGGAGACTTCCGTCCCCATGAAGTCTTTCTTGGGCCACTCCCCTGCCTGGGTCCGGGCATTGGCTGCCGGGATCTGCCGGGCCGCCGCAAACATCATGGCGATGGCGTGTTCCGCGGTTGTGATGGCGTTGCCGAAAGGCGTGTTCATCACCACAACGCCTTTGGCGGTCGCGGCCTTGATGTCGATATTGTCGACACCGATCCCGGCCCGGCCGATGACTTTGAGATTATCGGCGGCCGCGATCACATCCGCGTCCGGCTTGCAGGCAGACCGCACGGCCAGGCCGTCATATTGCGGAATGATCTCGATCAGCTCTTCCTTTGAGAGGCCAACCTTGATGTCGGTTTCGATACCGCGCGTGGTGAAAACAGCCACGGCGGCGGCGCTGAGTTTGTCAGCAATCAGTACTTTAGGCATTTCGTTTTCCTTTGCTCGCGGCTCTTGCGGGTTCGCACCCGCGCCGCTGCACTTTCGCATCGCTACTGGAAGCGACTTGAACGGATGAATTGATTAGAGGGTCGCAACTTCTTCAGCGAAGGCCCAGTCGAGCCACGGCGTCAGCTTGGCCACGTCAGACGGCTCCACCGTACCGCCGCACCAGATGCGCAGTCCCGGAGGGGCTTTCGCGTAACCAGCTGCGTCAAAGCAGGCCTTTTCCGTTTCGAGACGCTTCATCATCGCTTTCACGAAGGCGCGCTGGCCAGCCTCGTCGAGACCGGCAACCCGTGGATCCACGATCTTGAACGTGACGCCTGTATTGGAGCGCACGCCTGCATCCGGACAAAGGAAATCAACCCAATCCGTTTTGGCAACCCAGTCCGCGAGAATGCCGAGGCTCTCGTCGGAGCGGCCTTTCAGGGCCTTCCAGCCGCCGAGGGATTCACACCAGTCGAGCGCCTGCAGATAGTCTTCGACGCAGAGCATGGAAGGCGTGTTGATCGTGGCGCCCTGGAACAGGTCCTCGTTCAGTTTGCCGCCCTTGGTCATGCGGAAGATCTTCGGCAGCGGACGGTCCGGCGTGTAGCTTTCGAGGCGCTTCACGGCGTTTGGGCTGAGGATCAGCATGCCATGGGCCGCTTCCCCGCCAAGGATCTTCTGCCAGGAATAGGTCACCACATCGAGCTTCTCCCACTCGATGTCCTGCGCGAAGGCGGCCGAGGTCGCATCGCAGATCACGACCCGGTCCGGATTCGGTTTGATCCAGTCGGCGTTCGGCACGCGGACACCGGACGTGGTGCCGTTCCAGGTGAAGATGATGTCGGCATCGTCGCGCGCCTTTTCGAAAGGCGGCAGCTCGCCATAGTCCCCGACATAGGTGTTGCAGTCCGTGAGCTTCAGCTGCTTGGTCGCGTCGGTGACCCAGTCCTGCCCGAAGCTTTCCCAGGCAAAGACGTCCACCGGCTTCGCGCCCAGCATGGACCACATGCACATCTCCACAGCGCCGGTATCGGATGCGGGCACGATGGCCACGCGATAGCCGTCCGGCAGGCCGAGAATGGTCTTGGTCCGCTCAATCGCCTCTTTCAGCTTCTTCTTCGCATCACCGGAGCGGTGCGAACGGCCGAGCGTGGCAGTGTTCAGTTTTTCAAGGGAAAATCCTGGGCGTTTGGCAGTCGGGCCCGAGGAAAAATGCGGGCATGCTGGTAGCACGCCGGGTTTGGCGACGGTCGTCATCTGTTTGTACTCCTATCCTTACAGATAGGCTGGCACCCGTTGGGGGATGCTGGCCCGCCGCGTCTGTCTCACATTTCGGAGGCGCGCGCAAACGGCATTTCTGTGACGGGATCGGCAGGTGACGTGAAACTTCAACCTGCTAAGCTGCTCAAAAAAGTGGAGGAACACTCGTGAGCATGACCATCCAGCCGCTGACAGGCACCCTTGGCGCGGAGATCCATGGTGTGGATCTCAAGCAGGATTTGTCGAATGCCGAGTTCGATGCGGTGCACCAGGCGTTCCTCGACCACAAGGTGATCGTCCTGCGCGGTCAGCAGGGCCTGACGCCGGACCAGCAAAAGGCCTTCGCCCGCCGCTTCGGCACGCTGAACATCCACCCCTACGTGAAGGGCATGGACGGGCATCCGGAACTGCTGGAAATCATCAAGGAGCCGGACGAGAAGACCAATTTCGGTGGCGGCTGGCATTCCGACATGAGCTTCCTGGAGGAACCGGCCCTCGGCTCCATCCTGCACGCGATCGACGTGCCGCCCTATGGCGGGGACACGCTGTTCGCCGACCAGCAGGCCGCCTATGACCGGCTCTCTTCCGGCCTCAAGAAAACGCTGGAAGGCATGACCGCCGTGCACACGGCCAGCAAGGAATACGGCGCCGATGGCTATTCGGCCGCCGTGCGCCAGTCGATGGATGCCAAATCCGCGCCCGATGCGCCGGAGTACGAACATCCGGTGATCCGCACCCATCCGGAAACGGGCCGCAAGGGGCTGTTCATCAATCCGGCCTTCACGCTGCGCTTTTCAGGGTGGAGCCGAAAGGAAAGCCGCCCACTTCTGAATTACCTGTTCGACCTGTCACGCGAGGAGCGCAACACCTGCCGCGTCCGCTGGCAGGCGGGCGACGTGACCATGTGGGACAATCGCTGCGTCTGGCACTATGCCCTCAACGATTATCACGGCCACCGTCGCCACATGCGCCGCGCCACGATAGATGGCGACCGTCCGCGCTAGGCGCGGAATACCAGCTACCCCACCTCCCGACTGGTTGCATTCGCCCGCAACACCTTGGAAAATGTCTGCTTTCGGAGTATGTTCCGCGTTGAAGCAGGTGGGACCAGAGACACTTGTGCGTGCCGGCGGATGCCGCTGACTGACAGCCTCGTCCGCAACTGATCGAGACCACCTCCAAGCCATTGAGCCAACCGGCCCAATCGATCCGCCCACAGAATGGCGGAACGGACAACCTATGGAGGGAACCATGAGAATCAAATTCGGGCAAATTCTTCGCCCCCTGGCTTATGGGGTGGCAGCCGCGACCCTGTGCGGCGGCGCTCTGGCGCAAACCTTTACATTCCAGTCGACCTCGGAAGAACCGACGACGGTCGGCGCCACCACGCCGGAAGGCTCGGTGGCCGGCGCCTACTGGACCGGCGCGTCGACCGTCACAATGGCGGACGGCAGCGTGAACGAAAGTACCTTCACATGTGTCTCCACCAGCCAGCCGCCCCGCGATTCCATCTTCATGGTACACGGCGTGTGCGACGGGACCGGCGCCGACGGTGACTACACCGTCTATTCCGGCTGCAACATCATGGATCCGGAAGCCGGGGAAATGTCCTGTGTCGGCGGCCTGATCGGCAAATCCGGTAACTATGCCGGGCGCCGCGGTGTCCTGACGATCCACTCCAAAGGCGGCGCCTCTGCCGGCACCGGCCAGTGGTTCGAATAGCCATCAGGCGGGACAGGATGAACGCAGATGCGTTCGAATGAAATGTGGCGGCTTTCAACGGATTGGAAGCCGCCGCGTTTTCACACCACGCCTACAAAGGGATATGCCGCCCCCCAGGCAATCAGCGCCTGACCGAAGAAATAGAGCCCCCAGACGGAAAGTGAGGGGAGCATCCGCTTCGGCGCGCCTTCCGGACGGGCGAAGAGCTGCAGCGACAGGATCATGTCCGAAGCCACGAACATGACGGCCCCCAGCGTCACCAGCACATATTGCGGCTGCAGGCGAAGCGCCGCGGCCCCCATCACTAGAATGATCGCGGTATAGGCAAAGACGGGATACCGCATCGCGCCGAGCCGGGGCGCCAGCCAGCGGACGAAGACTACGCCGCTCAGGACCAGCGCCAGCTGCGCGGCGAAGTTCAGCAGACTCCGGTCCGCCTGCGGCAGGCCCCAGAAAAGCGCCACATAGGCGACATGGGCCAGGAAGAAGGCCGCCATGCCGGGCTTCAGCCATTTGTCCTCGCCCGGCTTGTCCACCGCCAGAAAGGCATCCCCTGCCGAAGACAGGGCGAGCCCCGCAACCAGCAGCCACGGTCCGCCCGCCAGATAAGCGAACACGGCCAGCAGCGCGGTCGATCCGGTCTTGACCAGAAGGCCGGGCAATCCCCCACCCTCTCGCCAGCACCAGCCAGCCCAATACAGAACGCCCAACACGATCGCGCCCGCAAGCACGGTGGTTTCCCCAGCCATACGGCAGCCTCCCCTTTTTATATTTCTAGTCTTCGTTCACCGGCTCCGGCACACGCAATATGCGCCGGGCAGCGGCCCTGTGCGTTTCTTTCACATGCATGCCCACCAGGCCAAGCGCCGTGGCCAGCACGGTGGCATCATCTGTGAAGCCGAGGCCGGTGATGAAGTCGGGCAGCAAATCCATCGGCGTGACAAAATAGGCCACCGCCGCGAACAGCACGGCCTTTGCCCGCGTCGGCGTGTGCGGATCGCGCGCCGCAAACCAGGCCGCCACAAGGTCGTCTGCGAAGGGGATTCGCCCCACCATCCGCATCAGCTTGGGGATCAGCCCGCGCGAGGTGCGCTCGTCACGCTCGATCGACTTCGGGATATAGCGCCCGTCCTCGTTCAGGACGGTGTTGATAACTTCCGCTGCGTCAGACATTGCGTCCTCCTGTCAGACCTATAGATCATCTGAAAAGTTGTCAGAAACAAGGGAGGGCCGCGGCCCATGGAACTCAATTCGAATATTTCGGCTGTCATCACCGGTGGCGCCTCCGGACTCGGCGCTGCAACGGCGACGAAACTGGCCAGCTATGGCGTCAAAGTCGCCCTGTTCGACCTGAACGCTGAAAAAGGCGAGGCGCTCGCCAAGGAACTCGGCGGCGTGTTCTGCGAATGTAACGTGACCGACGAAGCCAGCGTCGACGCTGCTTTTGCGAAATCCCGCGCCGCCATTGGCCAGGAGCGCATCCTGATCAACTGCGCCGGCACCGGCAACGCCATCAAGACGGCCAGCCGCAACAAGGAAACCGGCGAAATCAGCCACTTCCCGCTCGATAAATTCGACCTGATCATCCAGATCAACCTGGTCGGCACCTTCCGCTGCATCGCGAAATCGGCTGCCGGCATGATGACGCTCGACCCGATCGACGGCGAGCGCGGCGCGATCGTGAACACCGCTTCGGTTGCAGCAGAAGACGGCCAGATCGGCCAGGCTGCCTACTCCGCTTCCAAAGGCGGCGTTGTCGGCATGACCCTGCCGATCGCCCGCGACCTCAGCCGTGAGCTGATCCGCGTCAACACGATCCTGCCGGGCATCTTCAACACCCCGCTGCTGCAGGGTGCACCAGAGCCGGTCAAGCAGGCCCTCGGCGCCCAGGTGCCGAACCCGGCCCGCCTCGGCAACCCGGAAGAGTATGCATCGCTGGCCACCGAAATGTGCCGCAATGGCTACTTCAACGGCGAAGACGTCCGCCTCGACGGCGCAATCCGCATGGCGCCGAGATAAAGATTGCTCGCGGCGGTTCCCGCGCCTCCGGCGCGGGGCCGCTGCGCCTTCGCTTCGCTCGTGTTTGTCCTCCAGAACGAACATTGCGCACCTGATATAACCCGCACCTATGGTGCGGGTTATTTCTTTGCCGCAACGGAAGGGGCTGTCAGGCGCGGTGGGGGCGCTACAAGGGTTCCGATAACAGATTGGGAGACCCGGAATGGAATATGATGACGTTGTCCGCAGCCGGCGCAGTATCCGGGGCTTCCTCGACAAACCGGTGCCGAAAGCCCTCGTCCGCGAGATCCTCGAAATCGCCATGCGCGCGCCGACCTCGCTGAACTCCCAGCCCTGGAATTTCTATGTCGTCTCCGGCGATGTGCTGGACCGCATCCGCAAGGGCAATGTCGAGCGCAACGTGGCCGGTGTGCCCGACAGCCGGGAATTTCGCATGGGCCCGCCCTATGAAGGCGTGCACCGCGAGCGCCAGGTCGAGATTGCCATTCAGTTGTTCCAGGCCATGGGCATTGAGCGCCACGACAAGGACGCACGCATGGACTGGGTGCTGCGCGGCTTCCGCCAGTTCGACGCGCCGGTCTCCATCGTGGTGACCTATGACAAGGCGCTGGCCGGCGGCGACATCCCGCCCTTCGACTGCGGCGGCGTCGTCAATGGCATCGTCAATGCCGCCTGGAACCGGGGCCTTGGCTGCGTCATCAACTCCCAGGGCATCATGCAAAGCCCGGTCGTGCGCGAAGAGGCGGGCATCCCGGACGATCAGGTGATCCAGACCTGCGTCGCCATGGGCTGGCCGGACGAAACGTTCCCGGCGAACGCTGTCGTGTCAAAGCGGAAGTCCGTAGACGAAGCGGCCACATTCCTCGGCTTCGAGGACTGATCCCGCGACAGAGGGCTCACGGCTGACGACCTGGCCAAACCGGCAATCGGCTAGGCCGCCGCAACGTCCGGCCTTCTGGAGGTTGGAAACATGGCAATCGCCGCGAAGCACGCCGCGCCGATGACCAGTTCCAGCAGTGTGATCCATACCATCGCCTGATCCGGAACCCCGTCCACCATGAGGCTGGCGAGACGGGCCACGCCGTAGCCGGTATAAAATACGGCACTGGCGGTTAGCGCCAGCATCTGCAACCGGCGAAGAAACAGCCCGGTCAGCGCCAGCAGGCCAACAGCGAGGATAGGCCCACCCGCGGCCCGCATCTCATTGAGCAGCGCAGGATCCGCCGCGCCGAGCTGAATGCCGGACGTTGCGTGGAACCCGACCGGGTCCAGCACGATGGCTGCACCGATCAGTACCGCGATCAGTCCTGAAACGAACAATGTGGCGGATTGGATTTTGGAACGGGACATGGGATAAACCTTTCAGAGAGAAGCGTTGAGGCTCAGGCAAGTTCGACAACGGCCATCAGCATGAAAATGGCAGACGCTGCAGAGGCGAGCGTGCGGACGGTGTTCCAGAAACTCCACGCCGGAACATAACGGTGCCAGTAGGCCGCCGCGACGGCACTGTCGTAGTTCATCCGGTCGAGGCGTTCGTTCATGGGCACATTGAAGGCGACCGTCACACCGAATGTGCCGACCACATAGGTGACCGCTGCCGAGACAATCCAGATTGTCGCTGCCCCGCTCCCCTGCATGACGGCCCACACCGCCATAAGGGGCGAGACGATGGCCATGCCGATCAGCAGGACCATGAACAGCGTGCGGAAAACCTTGCGGTTGATCTGCTGCATCGCTTCGATCCCGCCAGCGGGCTGGGTTGCCGCCAGCGACCGCATGACGAAGTCGGAAAAGGTGAGGAACACGCCGGCCACGAGGGCAAAAGCGATCACGGAAAATTCGCTGGCAAGCAGCATCCATTGCGGGGTCATATCAGTCTCCATTACAGGGTTTGGTGCGCCAGGCAGCTGGTCAGCCAGGCTGGCTTGTGCAGGTAAGTATTGTCCGAAAGCTGACGGATCAGGAAATCCGCCACGTCGGCACGGTTGATGTGGAACTTCAGCTTCCGGTCCGGCACGTCAGCTGTGACACCGTGGGCATAGGTGCCGGTGCGGTCGCCATCCCTGTAGGGGCCCGGGCGCGCGATGATCCAGTCGAGGCCGGAGGCGGCAATCTCTGCTTCCTGTGCCTCATGATCGGCGAACATGCGTTCCATCATCAGGGGGCCGAGGAAATATTTGTAGAGCGCCGGGATCAGGGGATAGCTGTCCCCTGCCCCGATGGACGAGAGACAGATCAGCCGATTCACGCGCGCGGCCTTCATCGCCCGGATGATGCTGGCCGTACCGGTCGCCCGGATACCGCTCTTGTCCAGCAGCGGCGCGCCAAGCGCGCAGACCACGGCATCGGCCCCTGCGACGGTGTGATGGACCGCCTCTTCATTTGTCACATCACCCGTAACCTGAGTCAGGCCTTCGGACAGGCCCGCCAGGTTTCCGGGCGAGCGGACGAGCGCCGTGACGGCCATGCCCTTCTCCAGAGCCTGGCTCACGAAATGACGGCCAACACCGCCGGTTGATCCGAAAACAGCAATTCGCATGACGGCCTCCTTTTGCTTGACACCATGTCAATTGACACGGCGTCAAATAGGTGGTCACTTGACACTATGTCAAGTCCAAATCCCGATACCCGTCAAAAAATCCTCCAGGCCGCGGCCGACTTGCTGTCAGAAGGCAGCGGCACAGGCGTGCGCATGTCCGACATCGCAAAGCGTGCCGGCATCAGCCGGCAAGCGGTCTATCTGCACTTCGCCAACCGCGCAGACCTGCTGATCGGCGCGACGTTTTATGTCGATGAATTACAGGACTCCGACGCACGCCTCGCGCCCAGCCGGGCTGCAAAAACCGGCCGGGAACGCCTTGATGCCTTCATCGAAGCGTGGGCCGGTTACCTGCCCGAAATCTATCCCATCGGCAGGGCACTCATAGATATGAGCCCTACGGATGAAGAAGCCCGCAGCGCCTGGGCCCAGCGCATGCAGGACATGCGGGAAGGCTGTGAAGCGGCCATCAACGCCCTGAAGCGCGATGGCGACCTCGCCCCCGGCATGCCCGCGCCGCAGGCAACCGACCTCCTCTGGACGCTCTTGCTGCTGCCGAACTGGGAACACCTGACCCAGACCTGTGGCTGGTCACAGAAGCAGTATCTGAAACACATCACCGCCACCGCCCGGCGCCTGTTTGTCATGGATGCTTGAGCCCGCCGGCGTTTTGGCGGATGATGCAACTATTGACACTATAAGTGCCGTTATAAGCGGCCGGGGAGGGCATCATGCTGAAGGTCTACGGGCTCAAGGTTTCCTATTTCACGGGCAAGCTGGAAGCCTATCTGCGCTACAAGGAAATCCCGTATGAGTTCTGCCCGATGACGGCCAGGGACTTCATGCGCACGATTCCGGAAAAGACCGGCGCCATGCAGATGCCCGCCGTGGAATTGCCGGACGGCCGCTGGATGACCGACACCAGTCCGATGATCGACTGGTTCGAAACGCAGCATCCTGATCCGCCGATCCTGCCGGAAGACCCGGCCCAGGCCTTCCTCTGCCGCCTCATCGAGGATTACGCCGATGAATGGCTCTGGCGTCCGGCCATGCATTACCGCTGGAGCTATCCGCTCTCCTCGAAACTGCTCGCCCGCCAGATCGCCGATGCGATGGGCCGGGACATCAAGGCGCCCGGTTTCCTGAAGCGCCGGCGGACCGAGAAACGCCAGAAGCGTAATTTCGTGGACCGCGATGGCGTCACGCCGGACACCCGCGCGCATGTGGAAGGCAGCTACCTCAAACTGCTCGACCTGCTTGAGCCGGTCTTTCAGGCGCGCCCCTTCCTGCTCGGCGACCGGCCGACGCTGGCCGATATCGGCCTGATGGGCCCCCTCTTCCGCCACTTCGCAATGGACCCTGTGCCCGGCATCATCATGCGGGAAAAGGCCTCCGGCGTGATGGCCTGGGTCTACCGCGTCTGGAATGCCCGCGCCTACCGCACCGGCGGTGATCTCGCCCGAGGTATCCCGGACGATTTGCTGCCATTGTTGCGCGAACTGGCGGAGACGCATCTTGAAGCGCTGAAAGCCAATGCGCTTGCCTGGCAGGCTGGCGAAGCGCGCCATGGCATGACCCTTCAGGAGACGGCCTACCGGGACATTCAGACCTCCCAGTACCGGGCCTGGTGCCTTGAAATGCTGCAGGCCCGCTATCGCGCGCTGGATGAGACCACCCGCGAAAAACTCGATCCCGTCCTGCAGTCCACCGGCATCCTCGAACCGCTGCTGCGCCTGCCAGATGTGGAGAGCCATTACGCCAATGCGGCGCATGCCCCGTTCGGCAAATCCCTTCCCGTGTTTGCAGAGATCCGGAACGGATAGCCTCCCTTGCGGCAGGTTCCGTTGGGAGAGTGCTGGCGTTGCCGAAACCGGGACGTATAAATGTGCCGGAAATATTAGAAGAGGAACGCGTGACATGGCAGACGCATATATCGTAGCAGCAAAACGTACCGCCGGCGGCCGCCGCGGCGGCGCCCTTGCCGAATGGCATCCGGGCGATCTCGGCGCGCAGGTCCTGAACGCGCTCGTGGACGAAACCGGCGTCGACCCGGCCGCCATCGAGGACGTGATCATGGGCTGCGTCTCGCAGGCCGGTGAGCAGGCCGCCCAGATCGGCCGCACGGCTGTCCTGGCGTCGAAACTGCCCCAGTCTGTTCCAGCCGTCACGATCGACCGCCAGTGCGGCTCCTCGCAGCAGAGCCTTCAGTTCGCGGCCCAGGCCGTGATGTCCGGCACGCAGGACCTTGTCATCGCCGCCGGCGTCGAAAGCATGACGCGCTGCCCGATGGGTATCAATGCCCGCGCCGGCAAGCTGTTCGAAGTGCCGACCGACCCGACGCCGCAATCGGTGAAAGAGAAGTTCGGCATCAAACAATTCAGCCAGTTCGTTGGTGCCGAGATGATCGCCAAGAAGCATGGCCATACCAAGGAACAGCTCGACGCCTTCTCGGTCGAAAGCCACAAGCGCGGCGCTGAGGCCACCAAGGCCGGGGCCTTCAAGGACGAAATCGTCGCCCTGAAGGGCCGCGATCCGGAAGGCAATGAAGTGATGCACGACAAGGATGAAGGCATCCGCTACGACGCCTCGATGGAAGGCATGGCGAAGCTGAAAATCCTGATGGATGATGGCATCATGACCGCCGCCAATGCCAGCCAGATCTGCGACGGCTCCTCAGGTGTCATGGTCGCCTCCGAGGCCGCCATCAAGGCGCACAACCTCACCCCGCTGGCCCGCATCCACAATCTCACCGTCACCGCCGGTGACCCGGTGATCATGCTGGAAGAGCCGCTGTTTGCCACCGACCGTGCCTTGCAGCGCGCCGGCATGAAAATGTCCGACATCGACCTGTACGAAGTGAACGAAGCCTTCGCGCCGGTTCCGATTGCGTGGCTGAAGCATCACGGGGCTGACCCGGCGAAACTGAACGTCAATGGCGGGGCCATCGCGCTCGGCCACCCGCTCGGCGCCTCCGGCACCAAGCTGATGACCACGCTGATCTACGCCCTGCGCGCCCGCGGCAAGAAGTATGGCCTGCAGACCATGTGTGAAGGCGGCGGCATCGCCAACGTCACCATCATCGAAGCCCTGTAAACCGGGCCTTCAAGTTGAATGGGCAAACGCCGGACCTTCACAGGTCCGGCGTTTTTTTTGGTATCAGCCCGCACGGTCCAGCAGCGCTTCGGCGATCTGCACCGCGTTCAACGCGGCGCCCTTGCGCAGATTGTCACCGACCACGAACAGGACGAGCCCATTGTCCAGCGCGCTATCCTTGCGGATACGCCCGACGCTGACATTGTCCTTGCCCGTCATCTCCAGCGGATTCGGCACGGCATCCACCTGCACGCCCGGCGCTTTCTCCAGCATGGCTTCCGCCTCTTCAGCCGAGACAGGCCGTTCGAACTCCGCATGGAGCGACAGGCTGTGTCCGGTCATCACCGGCACGCGCACGCAGGTGCCGGAGACTTTGAGGTCCGGCAGCCCCATGATCTTGCGGCTCTCGTCGCGCAGCTTCAGTTCTTCGTCCGTGTAGCCGTCTTCCCCCAGAACATAGTTCATCGGCACAACATTGAAGGCGAGCGGCACGGCCCATTTCTGCGGCACGGGGAAATCCACCGCCGCCGGATTGTCTGCGAGCCCGGCCATGTCCCCGGCAGCCGCCGCAGCGACCTGCTGGGTCAGTTCCTCCGACCCGGCCACCCCTGCCCCGGACGCCGCCTGATAGGTGGAGGCGAACAGGCGCGTCAGGCCCCAGGCGTCGTGCAGCGGCTTCAGCACGGGCATGGCGGCCATGGTCGTGCAGTTCGGATTGGCAATGATGCCTTTCGGAATGTCCGCCAGTGTATCGGCGTTCACTTCCGGCACCACCAGCGGCACGTCGGGGTCCTTCCGCCAGGCGGAGGAATTGTCGATCACCAGCGCGCCGGCGTCAGCGAATTTCGGTGCGTACACGCGCGAGGTTTCCCCGCCCGCCGAGAAGAACACGATGTCCAGCCCGGAGAGATCCGCCGCCGCGACGTCCTCGACCACAATATCCGTGCCGCGGAACGGGACGGTCTTTCCCGCCGACCGGGCCGAGGCGAACAGGCGCAGCGAGGCGAGCGGAAAGTCCCGCTCTTCCAGCAGCGTACGCATCAGGCTGCCGACAAGGCCTGTGGCGCCGACGACGCCGACGCGGGGGGGACTGGATCTTGAAAAACGGGGTGACATGGCATTCTCCGGTTTGGAGCCTTTGGAGCGGGAGAGCCGTTGTCAGGAAATGGCCGTCCCGCGCCTTGGCGGGACGTTGGTGAGGGTGGCTGGTTTCAGATCGCACACACCCGCAACGTCCCGCGAAGGCGGGTCGTCTTTGGGGTAATAATGATCTGTGTCTTCAGCATGGCGCGCTGAATAGGGCGAGGCGTGGCGGAAGTAAAGGGCGCGGACGTCGCACCGCCGCAAAGCCCCCGCGCCAAGACTGCCGCGGGTTACCCCCCTCGGAGGATCAGCACGGAGCAGTTGGCGTGCAGCGCCGTCTGGGAGGCATGCGAGCCGAACAGATGGTCGGTCAGGCGGGGATGGTGCGTCGCCATGACGACGAAATCCACGCCGTGCTTTGCAATCACTTTCTGGATCGTCTCGTTCACCGCCTCATGGCTTTCGAACAGGGGCGTGATGGCATGGCCGAGCCGTTCGGCTTCTTCCGCCACGAAGGCGTCGAATTCCGGCTTGCGGGCTTCCGGCATTTCCGTGAGGTGCGTCCCCAGCGGATTGGTGACCGTGAGAATCGACACGTTCGCCCCGGCCGGACCGGCCAGGTACGCCGCAGACTCTATGGCCAATCGGGACGCCTCCTTGTGGCGCATGTCGACGGGCACCAGAATTTGCGTGATGGGAAAGGGCGGCGTGGTCTGTTCGGTCATGTAAATCTCCTCACCGGCAGCCTAACGGGTCTGGCCACCTTTGTCAGGCGGATGGCCTGCCGCACCGGGCCAGGCCTGCTATGCTCCCGGAAAACGAATCCCAAGGGGGAAATCCATGAAGACGCTGATCCCATTCATCCTGCTCATTTGCGGCCTCGGGCTGGCAGCATTCGTCTGGTACGGTAACAAGCGCGCATCGGAAAAATCTGATGAGGAACGGGTGCTGGAGGCGGTGCTCGAGCAGCAGGAGCAAGCCCGCGCGGCACAGGCCCGCGCAGAAAGCCTGATGTCAGACATCCTCGCCGCGCCGGCCGCCTGCGACGGCCTGACGACCGGAACCGTCTTCCGTCTCTGCGAAATGGAACCGGACGTGGGCGAAGACTGGCCGGACCTGATGGCCACCACTTCCCCGAAAGAACGCACCTGCCTTCTGGACAGCTTCCACCAGACGAACCGGCACGCCTTTGAGATCCGCAGCGAAACCTATGACGGCGTCGACCCGGATACGAACCGGATGGGCCGCTTCGTGTCAGACCTCTGCACCGCCGCCCTTTGGACCGACGGCATAGACTATGGCGACACGGACAAACCGCTCAGCGATCTGATCGCGGGTTTCTATGCCGACCGGGCCACCTCGCGGGTCAAACCGGCGCAGTCATACTAGCCCCTGCCCGCCTCAGAGCCGTTCCAGCACATACACCGTGGCGCCGGCGTTTTCGCCATGCGCGGCGAGGTGGGGGCCATATTCTTCAAACCGGACGGCGACATCTCCGCCTGCGATGCTGCGTTTCAGGCGGCCGCCATACTCGTCCATCACCATGCTCTGGTCGTTCAGGGAAAAGGCCAGCAGGTCACCGGGGGCAAGGATCGCGAGGAGGTCGTCATAGACCGACGCAGGCGCTCCGCCAACGCTGATCACGCCAATCGCCGTCACCGCCCGGTAGTCCCCCGGCTTCACCGGCAGGGGCACGGAGGGGTCGGTTTCCCACAGCTTGTTGTAGATGCCTTTATTGCGCGCCACGGCGAGCATTTCGCCTGACAGGTCCGTGCCGTCGATCTGCGTGAAGCCCGCCTCCGCCAGGGCCGCGCCGGACAGGCCGGTGCCGCATCCGAAATCCAGGATCGGCGCGTCCTTGTCCGGCAAGGCGGACGCAAGCGCTTCGGCGACGCGCCGGGGCGTGGCGTAGCCAGTTTTCAGGATGTCCTGATCGTATTTGCCGGCCCATGCATTGTAGAGATCGCGCATCCCGTCATTGCCGGAAACGCGGTAGACTTTGTCGAGGAAATTATCGGTCATGGGAGGAACATACCGGGGCGACGGTGCCCAAGTCCATGTGACCGCCTGTTCCCGGCAAACGCTGCGCGGCCGACCCGGTCCATGACCCGCCTTGTATCGCGTGCTAGACTTTCACACGGTCATCTTCAGAAGGACGGGGAAAAGCCAATGACACCCAGCATGTGGATCGGAGCCGCCGCCGGCCTGTTTGCCGGTTGGATTGTCGGAGCGGTGTTCACCAAGGGGCCGAAGACCCCGATGGAAGCGGTCTCAGGCGATTATGAATCCGGTGGCCTCGGCTGTTTCGCATTCCTGGTTCTCATTGCCGTCTTTGTCGGCGGCGGCGTGATCGCGGGCGCCATACTTGGCGGAGGCGGATAACCCCGCACAGGAAACAGCCCGCCTCATTGCTGAGGCGGGCTTCCTTTTCCGGGCGCGCTTGGTGCAGGGGGTCGCCGGAGCTGCCCGTTGGAGGTTCCAGTGAATGGGTCTTATTTGTTCTGGCGTTCCTTCACGCCTTCCTCGTCGGCGAGAGCGCGGTCTTCCTCGTTGAACTCGATCTCCGCCTCCTCGCCCTTGCCGTAGGCACGGGATTTCTTGGCGAGGGCCGACATGCTGTCCTGCATGCTGCCCTGGCCGACAGCCATCGTCTTGCGGGCATCCATGCCAACACTTTCGGCATCGTCAAAGCTGGCAAATTCAGCGCCGAGGAAGACAACTTCCCAGCCTTTCGCCTCTGCCCGTGCCAGCGCCGCCTTGGCGCCGTCTTTCGTCAGCTCACGGGAGGAATTCTCGCGCCCATCGGTCATGATCACGATCACGGCCTTTTCCGGCTTGTCGGCTTCGGCGAGGCTCACCATGCGGCCGATCGCGTCGAACAGCGGCGTCATGCCACGCGGATTGGCCTCGTCATTGGTGACGTCGTTCCAGTCTTCGGCCTTCACGCCTTTGCGCAACACGTCGAATTGCATGCCGTCCTGGTAGTCGAAGACGGCGAGCGTGACATCGGTCTCGATATCCTCGCCATCCACCTCGCCTTCGTCAGCCTCGCCGACACTTGCGGCATAGGCGTTGACGGAGCCAAGCGCCTCGTCCCAGATGTCGGACATGGAGCCTGTCCGGTCGAGCAGGATGTAGGAATGCACCGCCCCCGGATCTTCTGGTGGTTCAGGCAGGACCTTGGCACTGGCCGTCCCTGCCAGCGCAATCGCAGCCGCGCCGAGTGTGAGTTTTGCGATGAAGGATTTCATCTGGGCGTCCCTTCCAGTTCTTGTGACCAGTTTTGTGACCGGAATAGCCGGCCCCTGTGCGTCTCAAGCCCCCACGGCCCGATTAAGCAAAAGGATCGGCCCGGATTGGGGCGCGTTCGTGGCGGCTTGTTGCCGTTTGAAAGGTAAAAGGCCCGCCAGCGAACCGGCGGGCCTCCCAGTCTGAACAGGCGTTCAGTTTCGGCGTGTTTCTTCCGTATGAAGATGCCAACGACCTTGCGTTTCTGAATATCGGCATACCGCTTAACATCTGCACCGGTCGAGGTATGACTGTCGGAATGGACATGTCGGACACCAACCTGGTTTTGATCAGCGGCCCTGTGGGGGTCGGCAAGACGACATTGGGTGAAGAACTCAGCGGAACACTCGAGTCCGCAGGGGTCGCACACACCTTTGTCGACCTCGACGGTCTGTCCAAAACCTATCCCCGCCCGGAGGATGACCGGTTTGGCGAGAAAATCGCGCTGAAAAACCTTGGCGCAATCTGGACCCATGCATTCGAACAGGGAGTCAGAAATCTCATCGTCGCCCGCGTCATTGAAACGCATGAAGGGGCAAAACGAATCGAGCAGGCTGTCAGTGCCAGGCGAAGCGTGGTGATCGAGCTCGGGGCGTCAGATGAGACGCTTCTCGGCCGGGTCCGGAAAAGGGAAATCGGAACAGGCCGCGCATGGCATGAGCGCCGGGCGCTTGAGCTGTCAGGTCTCCTGAAGCGATCCGGTATTGCAGACGTCTCCGTCGATACGGACCGCAAGTCTGTTCAGACGATCGCGAATGAACTTCATCAGCAGATTGGCTGGCTTTAAATACGTATCAGACTGAAATTCAGTTTCGGTCTTTATAGGGTGTATAGACGGTCCATAGACGGTGTTTGTGAGTGTGTTCGTGAGGCGCCCGTCAGGCGAATTGCGGCGCGATGCGCAGGTTCCGCACCCAGCCGATTTTCTCCATCGCCAGCAGGATGGTGCCATTGTAATCGACGATGCGGTTCCACACGCCCTTGCGCGGCCGGTGCAGCGCACTGGTCGGCTGGCTGTGGTGATGGTCGTGGAAGGCTTCGCCGCCTGTCAGCAGACCGATCAGATGGTCGGCCCAGATAGGCGTCTTCAGGTGGCCCAGCACATTGATGCCGTAGACGGTCGCGTGGAACTGGATGGCCCGGCCGATCACGACACTGGCATGCAGTAGCGCTGTCAGCACCAGCGAACCGCCCGCTGCCCAGACGATCAGATAGATCGCTGCCGGAATGACGAGGTGCACCACAAGGCTGATTTCATTATAAAA
>MDSY01077450.1_pt1 | contig 42290 bp, 30 predicted proteins | sample 811131 | NCBI WGS metagenome assembly MDSY01 (sample SAMN05326643, study PRJNA326480) | marine metagenome | isolation source: seawater | place: Atlantic Ocean: South West | collected 2010
CGGTGGCATCTCGGGCTCCGGTGGCATCTCGGGCTCCGGTGGCATCTCGGGCTCCGGTGGCATCTCGGGCTCCGGCGGTGTTTCGATGGCGGGAGCCAGGTCGGGTGGCCTCTCAGGAGGGTCCGGTACGGACGGGGCGTCGAAAGCGGCGTCTTGATCCTTGTACCTGTCATAGGAGTCGTCCTTCCAGACGTCCTCCTTCTTGCTTCTGGCCAGTACCAATGCTACTGACCCCCCGATGGCGGTCAGTAAAACGATTAGAACAAGGGCCGTGAGGCCTGGGTTTAGCTTCATTTTGTCACCCAGTGAAAGTGGGAATGCGTTGTCTCCGCGGCCGTCGTTATTCCTGTCCTCCCATTCCTCCGGGTCAAGGGGGAAGGCGTCGGACTCGTCCACAACTCCGTCGCCGTCGTTGTCGGGGTCAATGACGTCGCAGGCCCCATTGGAGTCGGTGTCCACGGGAACCGAGGATGCCGAAAGTGGCTCCGTCAGGCAGATGACCTCGCTGGAATCAGTCCAGGTGTCACCGTCGTCGTCATTGTCCGCGTTGTTACCAATCCCGTCCCCATCGGTGTCCAATGACTCGGATGTGTCGAGCGGGAAGGCGTCGTCGGCGTCGGGGACCATGTCATTGTCGTCGTCGGGGTCGAGCGGGTCGCAGGCGTTGTCGGCGTCGGTATCGACTGGGATGGAGTTGGCATCCATCGGGTCGGTTCCGCAGTTGGGCTCGACAGTGTCAGACCAGCCGTCACCATCGTCGTCGTCGTCGGCATTGTCGCCTATGGAGTCGAAGTCGGTGTCCACCCACTCCGTGCTGTCGAACTGGAACATGTCGTCGGCGTCGGGGACCCCGTCATTGTCGTCGTCGGTGTCCATTATGTCGCAGATGTGATCGGCGTCGAAGTCGTCGGGCTGGCTGAACTGGGAGAATTGGTCGCTTCCGCACGTCCCCTCGTCTGAGTCCGACCAGCCGTCATTGTCGTCGTCCTCGTCGGCGTTGTCGCCCATTCCGTCGTTGTCGTTATCGACCCACTCGGTGTTATCGAGGGGGAACGAGTCTGAGGAGTCCATCCAGCCATCGCCGTCGTCGTCCTCGTCCGTATTGTCTCCGATGGTGTCGCCATCGGTATCGACCCACTCATTTGGATCAAGGGGGAACTGGTCCTGGGAGTCGGGGAAACCGTCGTTGTCGTCATCCCCGTCCACAGCGTCGCAGGAGCCGTCCAGATCTGTGTCAGTTGGGAGGGAAGCGGAAAGGAGGGGGTCCGAGCCGCAGGTTACCTCAGTGGCATCTGCGAATCCATCGCCGTCGTCGTCCTCGTCGGCGTTGTCGCCGACCCCGTCGGAGTCAGTGTCAAGCCACTCGGAGGGATCCATTGGGAACGCGTCTTCAGTGTCCAGGTAGCCGTCTGCGTCGTCATCGTCATCCAGTACGTCGCAAGTGCCGTCTGAGTCTATGTCGGATGGCACGCTTGACGCGTATAGGGGGTCTGAGTTGCACTGGTACTCCATGCTGTCAGTCCAGCCATCGCCGTCGTCGTCCTCGTCGGCGTTGTCGCCGACCCCGTCGGAGTCAGTGTCAAGCCACTCGGAGGGGTCTAGGGGGAAGGTGTCGTTGTAGTCCTCGTAGCCATCGGCGTCGTCATCGGCGTCCATGCCATCGCATATTCCATCCGAGTCTGTGTCGACTGGGACATCGTTGTAGTCGTTCGGATCAGTGCCGCAATTAACCTCCACTGAGTCCCACCATCCGTCGCCGTCCGCATCTAGTGAGAACATGTTGACTGTGAAATTGTAGAATCCCTCGCCCGTGTATGCCACGACCCTCAGGAGGATGCTCTCCCCCTGTACGACCGAGCCGTTCGATGTCACATCCTCGTTTCCATTGAGGTTGGTGGAATAGTCAATTGTCGAGAGGTTAGACTCGTACCCTATGATGATGTAGGCAACTAAGTCAGATGGGTTAGAGCTGAGGTTGATCGCTATTCCGTGGTCATTTGGAACGGAGAAGACGTAGAAGTCGTCGGAGTCGCCGTTCACGGACATCCACCCGGTGAAGTCGTTGGCACCGGGGCTTGTCTGTACGGGAGTTGAGTTGTAAACGTCGTTCCCCGCGTCTCCACCGCTTCCAGAGTCGTTCTGGTTGTTGATCGGAGATGTTGACATGTTTGAGAAATCTAGTCGGAGTGAGTAGTCTGAAGAGTATGCAGAGCCCCCCCATGCCAGGTATGCGTTGACCCTGAGGAAAACGGTGGTACCTCCATGGCCGGCCGATGATACGTTCTCCGGCTTCGAGTAGTAGCTGTACGTAATTATGGAACCGGAACTGTCGTACAGCAGGAGGTCGAGGTCTGGAGATGTGGATGTTCCGTTCCAGTCCAGAGATGCGTTAATTCCGTAGTTCGCTGGAACTGACACAGAGTAGTAGTCATCAGCGTCATTCGATGAGTGCACGTTGCCCCAGAAGGTTACGTTGGTGGCATTGATCTGCATTGCAGTTGCAGTGGTTCCGCCTGCATCGGACCCAGTTCCAGCGTCATGGCCGGATCCGGTGGAGTTGTTTCCGCTCCCCCCGCCTCCCCCGGTGCTGGTGTTTGTAATCCAGACCTGCATTGTGTACTGGCCTGAGCCGGAGAACTGCTCCACTCGTACATATACGGTGGTCCCTCCGACGCTTGTGCCGTTCGAGGTCACCTCGTCATAGCCAGTGGTAAAGCTGGTGTCCAACTGGGTGCCTGATGAGCCGTACAGCCATAGGTCGTAATCGGCTCCCGATGGGGAGGTCAGGCCTACGGTAATCGCGGTAGAGTTGCTCATGTTGAATCCATAGTAATCGTTGGTGTCAGAGGAGGAGAGGTTGCCGTAGTAGGTTGAGCTGTTGCTTGGAAGCCAAGCGGCTGTGGAGGTTGAGCCGCCGGCATCCCCCCCGGTGTTTGCGTCGTTGGCCAAGGCGAATCCGGCGAACATCGAGACTATCATGATTGCAGCCATAGCGGTGGCTGATGTACGGTTGGGCATAGGCATCCGTGGGGTCCGACACGCTTGAAGGTTGGCCGTAGCGGGAAAATGCGGATTTAGCCCCTAGGGGGCTAGTACTCGTAGAATCCATGGCCTGATTTGCGGCCTAGACGCCCGGACTCGACCATTTCCACCAGTAGAGGCGCTGGGGCGTACTTTTCATCCCCTAATCCATCATGCAATACGCCCATGATGTGGAGCACGGTGTCCAAGCCAATCAGGTCGGCTAGGGCCAATGGCCCTATGGGGTGGTTCATTCCCAGTTTCATGATCCCGTCTATCGCCTCGGGCTTGGCGACTCCCTCCTGGAGGGTCAGTATTGCTTCATTGATCATTGGGCAGAGTATCCTGTTGCTGACGAAGCCCGGGGAGTCGTTGCACTCAAGCGGGGTCTTTCCCATCCTCTCTGATGCTTCTAGGACGGCAGCTGTGACTTCGGGGTCTGTCTCACTCCCGTTAATTATCTCGATGAGCTTCATAATTGGCACTGGGTTCATGAAATGCATTCCTATTACTCTGTCAGGCCTGCTTGTGTGACTGGCTATCTCGTTTATCGAGATGCTGGAAGTGTTGCTGGCAAGTATCGCTCCCTTCTTGCAAATGGAGTCTAGTTCCGAGAATGTGGAGAACTTTAGCTCGGGGATTTCGGGAATCGCCTCGACCACGAGGTCGGCGTCAGAGGCCGATGTTCTGTCTGTTGAAGATGAAATCCTAGACATGGCAGATGAGGAATCTTTCTCGGACATCCTTCCCTTGGAAACGAGTTTACCCAGGGACGAGGAGATGGTTTCCATGCCCCTTTCTACGAACTCCTCGCTAATGTCGATCATCACAACCTCGTAGCCGGCGCAAGCTGATACTTGGGCTATTCCCGCGCCCATCTGGCCTGCACCTAGGACCGCTACCTTCCCTATCTCCATGCACGTGGCGGGGGCCGGATGGAGATTAGCATTGCCCAGACTCATTCCTCTTCCATTTGTGCTACCTGGAGGTCTGCGGCTGCCTCTATCTCTGCCATAATCTCGTCGAGGTCGGGGCCATGGCTGAGTATCCTCTTGCTGCGTGACCTCCTCCTAGCGATAGTTATGGAAGGGACGACCACTGCTGCCAGAAGTACGATGAAGGCGAGGGAGAACCACCACAGCATTGGGCCACCGGCACGGGCGTCCTCTATTGCCCAGTCTGACCATTCCTGATTCAGTACTGAGATGGTCAATCTCACCTCATTGTTGGCACTGTCAGTAGAGAGGGCGTAGACGTTATGCTCGCCTGCTATGCCCAGGACCTCGACAAGGATGCTGTACTCCTCCGATATGGGGCATACGAACTGATGACTATCGACATCGCTCCAGATCATGACATTTGAGCCCCTCTCGCATGTTCCGGATATCACCCTCTTGGACTCCAAGTTGGATGTTCTGTTGGTAACCTCCCACATAGTTAGTTCCGGTGCGGTAGTGTCTCTGACCACAGACAGGTAATACGAGTCTATCTCGTGGAGTGACTCGATGTTCACAAGGAACTGGTTATCGCCCTCGGACAATTCGAAATCGATAGTTACTACATCCATGCCAGGGGTGATGAGGTACATCTCGCTGGAGTCGATGGGTTTCCACCAAATCTCTTGGTCTGGACCCCTCTGGATCGTCGCTTGGACAGAATCGGAGGAGACAAGTCCCCCGTTCCAGTTTGCTATGACTACCGAATCGTAAATGGTGTCATCGAGCGTCATCTCTCTGCAATCGACGTACCTGTTGTCATTGTCATGGGGCTCTGTTCTGTCAACTGCGATTATGCACACGTCATGGATTCCGGTCCTGTTAAGCTCGAAAATCGCGCCTCCTGTTGTGGAGTTCCTCTCACTGACAGTCTCCCCGTTGATTGTGAATGTGAGGTGTACGAATTCGCTGGAAGACCATGAGAGGCCTTGCCTATGGTCGAATAAGGAGGAGTTGCTGTCCGATGGGCTCAGGGTCCACTCGACCACTGGAACGGTGTTGTCTATCGACATGGGCCACGTTTCTTGAGCGGAGTTGTTAGCCCAGTCATATAGCTCTAGGATGATTGTGTAGTCGCCATCGGGCAGTGTTTCTGTGTCGAATGTGTATGATGCCGGCGAATAGTCCTGTGAGCCCCCTTGGCTAGAAGGGTCTGGGTGGCCTGTGGAGGGGTTGTATAGGTCGGGAATCATATGGACCTCTCCGCAGTCTTGGACACTATGATCCGAGACGTCGGAGAGTAGGGTCATGCACCATGACCTAACATCGGATGGTACGGACATTGCGAGGGTCCCATGAGTCAGATTTACCGGGGTTGAGATTGCGGATGGGGAGTATAGTCGGCCGTCTTGATCAGTGAGGGAGTGAAGTGACGGGTTGGTTGGAAGCTCGGGATCGAAAATGACCTCGTAGTGCCTTGAAACTGAGTTTCCAGCCGCATCACTGACCGAGATGTCGAAGATGCTAGAGCCATCGATGTAGTAGTAGGATTCTCCTGTGGAGGGGTTGTAACCGACCTCCGCCTGTGAGAGCTGGAAAGACACCTCTGCATTTCCTGATTCGTCGATCTCTATCACGCTGCCAGAGTGACGTGCTGATGCTCCTGGCTCAGTCTGGATTTGGTAGGTGAGAATCTCACTACTGGTAATCCAGGGGATGTGGCTGACCGCTAGGTTTGGAGCTGTTTCGTCGAAGGCGACCGAAAGGAATGCGTCATCGAAGAATCCGGAGATGTCTGTCAGATTTACTGCATAATCGTGCCATTGCTCGACCTCGGGAAGGGTAGAGTTAATCCATACCTCCCTGAATGAGACGTTCTCTGGTATGGCGAAATGGTTGCCGCTGTTCCAGAGCATTGTCAGATTGTGGTGCGCCCCTGTCGTTTCGACGGCCTCCACGAGGTCTGCCGGAGGGATTGTGGTGCCGTTGCTAGCAGCATACCAATTTAGATCATCTAGCCTGAAGCCTATCCCCGTGTCCAAGGCGTGTATCTCTATCGGGACAGTCTCATTTGTCTGAGTCATGTTGGTGGGGACCGAGAAAGTAACTTCTGGGTCGAGCTCTACTAACTCGTATGCGTAGGGGAGCCTGAGGTTGATTCCACCCTCAAGTTCGATATCAATGAAGCCCGACCAGGAACCTGCTGAATCGGGCCTGTCGAATTCCAAGTTCACCTGGATGGCGGAGTGGGGGACCTGTCCTGCAAGAGTGTCTGAACCAGTTGGCCAAATAGATGCTATCTCAGAGTCACTGAGACCCATCTGATCCGTAATCCTTAGTTCGTCTCCGCCGACGACGTCGATGTCAATCCAGAATTGGACTGTGCCGCCGGGGACGGAGTATCCGTGTACTGCTACAGAGTATAGCCCGTCTTCTGGATTGATGATGTCTATTGACTCTGAGGAGGAGCTGGACCAAGAGCGGCTTACCTCCTCCCCGGATGAGAACTCACCGTCTTCATTCGAGTCCCTGAACAGGAAAAGGTCTAGATCTGCATCACCGTGTGCGTTCATCTTTATCGATATCTCAGAGGCGTTCTGAACCGTTAAATTGTGCCACCACGAAGCCGTCATTTTGTTGGATGAGACATCCTGTGATGCTGTCTCATTGTCCATGTATACTGGCTGAGACCACCCATATGCGGAGACGTTTGAAACGGGCAGCGGAATGGTTGATACTACGTGAACCGCGTCTACCCCACTGCCCTGTGACCAGTCGGTCACAACCCTCTCGAAGCCTGATTCCTCTGCAGCAATGTAACCCACAGAGATGTTCAATGCGTTGTCGTTTGTTTGCACCCCATGTAGTGCAGTATGCAGTGCCATCTGGTGAACCCCTGGCGAAACTGGGACTGCGAATACCTCACGTGAAGTACCCGTGAATGTACCCCAGTTGTGGGATCCAGAGGATACGTGGTTGTTTGTGGACCTCTCATCGATGAAAAACGTGGAGTTGCCGTATGGTCTCGAGTCCTCTTCTGCATACCCATGTGCCATCTCGGACATCCAGAGGACATCTACATCAGTGTACTGATTGTCCTCCCAATTAACGTCCAAAACAGCGGTTCCGCCTGTATCCCACTCGGAGGGCCATTCGACTGACAGGAACCTCCAGTCCCCACTCTCGGATCTCCAGTCCCATCGCGTGGCTCCAGATATCCACTCTTCTGTGTACAGTGTCTGGTTGGAGACGTTCCCATCCAGCGGGGCTGCCTCGAGGGAGAATGGTCCGATCCACGGCACATTTGTGACTATTGGCAGAGTCCAGTTTCGATGCGACGGGTATATCTGTCCGGAGGATTGATTCACGAAATGGGACTCCACGAGGACTCCGTGCTGGTGAAGGCCTGGGTCTGCACCATGAGGCACACTAATTGTCATTGGAACTGTACTTGAGCTGTTTGATGGCACATTCCTGCTCGATGGAATGGAAATCCACTCTTCTTCCTCGCTTCCGAAGGATGTCCAGTCAATCTCTATTCTGACTCCCTCATCCGAGAGTTGGCCGTTGTAGTTCCATACTCCTAGAAGTAGCCCGTCTCTTGCGTCTTCGAATGGGTTTCCGACTCGTACCTCGGCGTTTGGGCCATTTGACCACCAGTAGGTCACCTCTTCCAGTTCGTCCGCCTCTGTCCAGTCGTCTGAGTCCACTGTCGAGTCGTTATCGAAGTCCTCGACGTATACTCCATCCCCATCTTCATCGGTCCATCTGTAAATCTGAAGGAATACCCTCTCCTCGGAGCTCCTATCTTGATTGCCATCGAAATGGGAGTAGTCGATAGTTGCCCTAGCGCGTAGCTGCCTTGTCCCGTGTGGCAGTTGGAAGAGTGGGTCGGATTCGATGTGCAGGGGAATTAGTAGGTCCGGCCTATCTCCCTGATGCCCATCCCATGACCCGTTCTCATCTCCTTCGTCGCTCCCATTGCCGGTACTGTTCCACACCACTACGTCATGCGCGAGTGGAGAGAATCTGATTGGAGTATACCTGAGATGTACATCCGAGTCCGCGTAATTGGTGAATTCAATTTCCACCAGTTGACTCTCTCCGGGCCTCATCAAATTCACGTTGGCATCTCTATGCTCCCCTTGGAAGGTGCCACTGTTCCACTGGGCGGGACTTGCCCACCATGTGCCATTTTCGCCCTCCAGGGTTGAGGCTGCTCTCGATGCGTTGAACCACCCGCCCCCTTGTACAAATGGCTCATACCCCCTGTCGTCCGAGGTCGAGAGGACGAAGTCCCTGAACTCCTGGGACTTTGGGTGCACGCCTAGGTTCTCCTGCCACGCCTGTGCGACTACCGCCATGAGGCCGGCGGCAATTGGAGTTGCTAGGCTGGTTCCCCCCCATGTCCCCCATGCTGAGTTAGCGTCGTTTCTCTGATTCAGGGGGACGTCGCCAGTAGCGGACCACCCGACTGAAACGATGTCAGGGTCCATCCTTCCAAGTACATTTGGACCCCTGTTGGACCAAGGTGCGTTCTGGCCCCATGAGTCACTCGACCTACTGCTGAAGGCGCCTACTGAGAACACACCATTTGATGCGCCCGGGGACTTTGCGGTCCCGAATCCATGGCCGCCGTTTCCTATCGCAACTGCGTAAGAGGTGTTGTTATTGTAAATCCTGGTCAGCCAGTCTAGGTAGAGTGAATATCCGTCTGCCCCAGCGTCATCAACGGAGGAGTAGCCGAACGAAAAGGAGCCGATGTGTGGCTGATCAGGGGTGTCGATATTGCCATCATAGCCTTCTGCTATGAATCTCCAGCCATCCAGCATGTGTCCGCCTGAGTAGTGGTTGCCGATTGAAGTGATGGTTGCATTGGGAGCCATTCCGAGGACCTTTCCATCACTGACTACACCCTGTGCTGCTACTGCACTCGCGCATAGTGTCCCATGGCTGCCAGATTCGAACATGAATAGGGTGAGGTTTCCAGCGCCTGCAACTCTGTCAGAGTAGCCGTGTCTGGCCGCATAAGTACTCCCGTAGGGAACTCCCAGGGACCCATCGGATACCCAGTAGACGAGTCCCGCTGAGACGTCCCACAGTCCATCTCCGTCTGTATCCATACCTGCAGTCTCTTCACCCGGCCTCATAGGCACCTCGTCTCCGAAGTCGCCGTCACGATCCAAGTCGGCGTATACTGTCTCGTATAGCCCCGAAGTCCTATCGTCTACAACGAGAATTGGGACATCTCCCCCTTGCTTGGAGCGTAGGTATGAGTCAGGGTGTTGACCTAGGTGATAGAGTCCGGAAAGAGAAGCGTTGAGTCCTGTAACGTTGAATCCAGAGTCCTCCAGAAGGCCGTCAGAGTTGTTGTCGATATCTATTGTTGAGGTGTCTGCATACCATGTGGAGCGTGCCGGGTATGCCTCTCCGTATACCATCCAGTAGTACATACTGTTGTGATCCAACATAAGTGGCCAACCCTCGTACGGCGACTTGTCGTATGTCACTCTAGCTTGGGTTCCATTCAGATCGGGATGGGCGAAATCCACTCCCGTGTCAGCTACCGCTACAATCACACCCTCTCCAGTGTAGCCCATTTCCCATGCATCGTTAGCGCCGTGAATTTCCCCGCTCCTTACAGAATCAGGGGAGGCTCCAGGGGGCTTCTCGAACGGAATTGTGTCATATGGTTCTGGGGCCCTCTCAGCGTCAATTACTGCGATAACTCCGGGGATTCCAGAAATCTTGTGGACCAATGAAGAGTCCACCCAAAAAGTCCTATGATCAATCTCCCCGTCTGATACCTCTAGGTGGACAAAGGACTCTCCTGGCCCGGGTGGAAACTGTTTCTCCATGGCCCCATTCTCTTCCTGCCATTCTGAAAGTGACTTGAGTGCCTTGGTGATTACCGTGACCCTGACTTCCGAGGCCCCTCCATCGGCTCTCTCCTGGAGACTTGGGTCCAGCCATGTGCCTGTTACAGATGCGGAGGGGGAGGCTACTGGATCAGATTCAACGGGCAGAACGTCTTCTCGTCTTGTTTCGGGGCCGTATCCCGATACAGCTGCCGAGGCAGGATGGAGTATTACCATCAGCATAAGGAGGCACGCAATACGCTGACGCATGGTGCGTCGTGCATTCTCACTTCTTTGATTGTGCCGGCGCCGTGTCCCGTCAAGTCCAAAGCGAAAGATTCGTGTCCGAGGGTCACAGTCCCGTAGTGTAGAGGTCCATCATACCGGGTTTTGGACCCGGTGACGGAGGTTCGAACCCTCCCGGGACTACCATCAACCCTCTATCGCTTCGCTGTTGGCAGATAGGTCCCTAGCGATGTTCTTCTGGTGGCCCTCAAGGGTCCCACCCCCTATTTCTAGGAGCTTTGCATCCCTCCAAAGTCTCTCGACAACGTACTCCCCAACGTATCCATAACCGCCCATAACCTGTATGGCCCTATCAGCGATGTTCTTGGCAGCGGTGGTCCCGAACAGCTTGACTCCGTCAGAGTCCAGTCTGTTTCCTGATTCGGCGAGTTCTATCTGACGGGCCGTGTCGTAAACATATGACCTCATGGCGCGATACTCGGACCATGACTCTCCCAGATGCCTCTGTATCTGTCCGAAATTCCTGATCTCTGTGCCGAAGGCCTGCCTCTCAGATGCGTAATCATTCATTGCAGAAAGGCACCTTCTCGAGATTCCAAGGGCCATCGCTGCTAATCCGAGTCTCTCTAGCTCGAGGTTTCTCATCATATGTATCATTGATTCCCCTGGTTCTCCAACAAGATTCTCTGCGGGAACGACACAGTCCTCGAAGACCAATTCAGCGGTATTGCTGGCCCTCATACCTAGCTTGTCGGTTATTTTCTGTCCAACACTGAAACCCTCTGTACCCCTCTCCACGAGGAAGGTGGAAATCTCTGCCCTACCTCTTTCATCGGTTCCCGTCCTGGCATAAAGCCAAACTATGTCCGCAGGGGTCCCCTCCTCGTCTAGTGAGCCATTGGTGATCCACATCTTCCTGCCATTAATGACCCAATTTCCGTCATCCCTCAATGATGCCCGTGTTTGCATTCCAAGCACATCAGTCCCATAATCAGGCTCACTCATCGCCATGCATCCTATCCACTCGCCACTACACACCTTAGGCAGAATCTTGGATTTCTGCTCCTCACTTCCGTTCTGGGCTAGGTTGTTGACCATTAGTTGGTCATGGGCGAGGTATGCTAGACAGAAGGCTGGATCGGAGTACGACAGTTCTTCGTTAATTATAGCCACAGCAGTGGCGTCCATCCCCCCTCCCCCAAACTCGTCCGGAACTGTGATTCCAAGGAGTCCCATCTCCCCTAGTCTCCTAAATAGAGGGGCGTTGAATATCTCATCCCTGTCGTGCTCCAAGGCCTGGTTCTCCACCTCGTCTCTTACGAAGTCTCTGACCATCTGACGGAGCATCGAATGCTCCTCTGTGGGGTTGGCGATGTCCATTGTTCGCCAATCGTCCGCCATGTCCTTCCCAAGTAACCATGGCGTATGAGGGATTCGATTACCTAAGGGGTAACACGCCTGCTGTCACGGGGGAATGGGATAGTCTCCCTGATGTGATCCGCCCCTGAGAGCCATGAGCAAACTCTGTCTACCCCCATTCCGAACCCGCCATGGGGGACGCCGCCGTACCGGCGGACGTCGATGTAGAACTCGTATGGCTCCCTCGGGGTACCCTCCTCGTCGATTCTCTCCAGTATCTCCTTCTCGGACCATGTCCTCTCTCCGCCGCCAATTATCTCGCCATATCCCTCTGGAGCTAGCAAATCGTGGCATAGGACATACTTGGGGTCGTCCGGGTCAGGCCTGTGATAGAATGGCTTGGCTATGCGAGGGGAGTGAGTGAGGAAGTGCGGTACATCGAAGTCTTGCGTCAGAACCTTCTCCTTGCTATAATCCAGATCCTGCCCCCACTCTACTGCGATGCCTAGCCCTTGCAGTGTTTCAATAGCCTCATCGTACCTCATCCTTGGATACTTGCTGTCGGCATATCTCGATACTAGATCGAGGTCCCTTCCCAAATCAGTAAGTTCGGCCTCCCTCTCCTCGAGTAGTTTCCCAGCGACATTCCTCACTAGGGCCTCTCCGTGATTCATTACTTCCTCGTTCCCGCCCCAGGCAATCTCCATCTCAGCATGCCAGAATTCGGTTAGATGCCTCCTAGTTCGACTCTTCTCAGCTCTGAAAGAGGGGGCGACTGTGTATAGCCTCTCGAGGGATGGCATGGCAGCCTCGGCATATAGCTGCCATGACTGTGTGAGGTAGGCCTTTCTACCAAAGTAAGGAACCTCGAAAAGTGTGCTTCCACCCTCAACGGCACCTGCCACGAAATTGGGTGCTTGGTACTCGACAAAGTCGAGGTCTCTAAAGTAAGAATGAATGGCCCCGAAGACTGAAGAGCGTATCTTCAGCATGGTAGTCATCCTTCCGGTTCGCAGGTACAGGTGCCTGTTGTCGAGAAGGAACTCTGTCTCCCCCCCGTCGGCCTCGGCCATCGCGGACTCTGTGATGGGGAATGGCCTGTCCGGACTCACTGGCCCTATCACCTCTCCAGAGGAGACCTGGACCTCGTGGCCGTGCTCACGATCAGTGGGGGAAACGGTACCCTTGAGAACGACGCTAGATTCGATCAGGGCCCCAGCGAGATCCTCGAAAACAGAGTCTCCAACTGTTTCCCTCTTGATTACACATTGAACAGTGCCAGTAGAATCCCTCAGAACTACGAAACGTATCTTGTTCGAACCCCTTGACCTGTGGACCCAGCCCTTGAGTTCGACTTCGGCCCCATCATGGGACCCCGAGAGAACGTCCCCTATCCAGTATGACTTGGCCATGGCTCGCCCACCTAGGTCCTCCTACTCAACGTTTGGTTAATGATTCCCGCGCCGCTGAGGCGTTTCAATGGCGGGTCTGACGGGGTTCGAACCCGCGACCGCCCGGTTAAGAGCCGGGTGCTCTACCTGACTAAGCTACAGACCCGGCCCTCGGAGCCGCCCTCCCGATTTAACCGCGACGGGTCGTGAATCAATGCAATCTTCCAACCGGGTTGACTATTGTCTCTACTCCAGAATCTGTCGCCATCACTACTGCATCACAAAGTCCCACGAACAACCCGACTTGGACTACTCCGTCTATTGACAGCAGTTGGGCCTCCAAAATAGACGGTTCAGTGATAGTTGGGCCAAACTTGCAATCCAGGATGAAGCCGTCATTGTCAGTGACGTAGGGGGAATGCTCTCCGCCCCTGAGGGTTGACTCGATGCCAGAAGACTGGCTAATGGCCTCTGAGACCTCCTTCCATTTATTGGGGGAGACCTCTATTGGCAAGTCGAATTCCCCCAGTACTGGGACCTTCTTTCTATCATCGGCCACCACAATCATTGAGTCGGAAATCATAGCCACTTCTTTCTCACGGGTTAGAGCGCCGCCACCGCCCTTTATCAGGGAAAATTCAGGGTCGAACTCATCGGCCCCATCTATTGTCAGATCTAGTCTATTGACCTCGGAAATAGGAATCAGCGGGATCCCCAATGACTCAGCCAATTCCCTTGTGGACTCGCTGGTTGGAACTCCGACAACATCGATTCCGTCCTCTGAAATCATGCGGCCAATCTCAATTATCGTGTACCTGACCGTGGAACCGGTCCCGAGGCCGAGACTCATCCCGCTTCTTACGAATCCACAGGCGGTGATTCCAGCTTCTCGCTTGAGCCCCTCTACATCGGCCATGACACTTCGACGAATAAGACGCGCATGATGGTTTCCGCTGAAAATATGGTAAAAATCAGTAATCTGCAGAACCGAGAGGTTCTTGATGAGCAGCGTCACGGGAGGCATGAGGGAGCAGGAGGGTCGCTGACAGTGCTAGACACTGAGGAAAGTCCCCTCTCCACGATGCGAGCGGTCCGGCGCAAGCCGGGGGCCCGGGAGGGCCGGCTCTGCAACAGAAACGAACTGTGCCGGGAGTACGGTGAACCCGAAGGGGGGAGATTTCCCGAACGCAGCTGGAACGGGCAACCCCGCTGGAGCAAGTCCAAGCAGGCCTGTATGGCATCGACAGGGCCGGGTAGGATGCATAGTTGAATGCGACCAGCCGGAAGGTGAACAGAAAGGGGCTTACTCCCTGCACCCTCACCTAACTCACTAGCAGGCATGCTATTCGATAATTGCGTCGGCTACCGAGGATGTTTCGATTGTGCCGACTTCGTCATAATCTAGCCACGATCCGTTTAGGGTGATCCGGGACTTGAACTCATTGTAGATGACGATGATCGTAGGTAGCAAGATGGCGCTAGTCAGCAGTGCTAACGCTATTAGTGCCATCATCAGGAGGAAGAAGGTCTGCAGTCCCGGTATTGCCACGAAAAGCCCGGCAGAAAGCCCCGCACAAGTGGTGGCGGTCGTTTCAAAGATAGTCCGCCCGGTAGTCATTACGGATCTGACTATTCCCGCCGGGGTTTCACCTTCGTCCTTTATGCGATCGACTATGTGGATGGAGTCATCCACCCCTATTCCGAATACTATTGTCCCTATCATTGCGGTGAAGATGTTGACTCCCAAGTTTGCCCTCCACATAAGAATGGGCTGCCAGAGAACAACTGCTGCTACCGCTGTCATTGTGAAAATTGCCATCCTAGGAGAACGGAACAGTATCGCCATAGCGAATAGTAGTATGAACATGGTCGTGATGGTAGAGTCACTCTGAGCTGTGTGTATCCCCTCGTTGATGTCTATCGAAATAGGGAGCCCCCCGGTTAGTTTGGAGTTAGTAACCCCCTCTTCTGAGATCGTCATGGAGGAGCATCTGGTGGCTGTTTCGCACCCTCCCTCCGAGAGGAAACCATCGATGGTGTCCCTCAGTGGAGTAGCTTCCTCCAGGAGGATGTACGGCTGCCATGCGTATACGAGTGTCTTTGTTTCGCCCGGCCCTTCATCGGCGTTCATGAGCATCGATCTGACTTCGGGACTCAGTGTGTCGAATGCAACATTGACCATGTCTTCCCTCGATGTGGTGGTGGTGAATGCAGCGTCCCCGCTTGCGATGCACTCCAGCTGAAGGGGGTCGTCCCAGCATGGCGAGTGTAACATGTCCCAAAGTGAACGATCAATCGCATCAACGCCAATCTGGATGTGGATCGCCTTGAGAATGTTGACTATGCTGGTCGTATTTGTCCTCTCCACGTTGTCTATTTTCGCCTGTATCTCTTCCAAGGAGTCGAGGACTGGAAGGTCCCTGATCGGAGCTGTCCCGTTTTGTGGCCCCCTATCCGTAGCGTTAACGATGAATAGGTTGGTCTGGCCACCGCCGAACTCGTAACTGTACTCACGCAATGCCTCATATGACTCGATTCCCGGTGGGACCTGGTCCGACCCGCCAGTAATTCCCTGCCCCATCTGATCCTCGAACATTATGGCCCCACCAATTGTTGCCACGGATCCAACTAACAATACGATAATTGTGGCCTTAACAGGTATTTCGCCGACGTATTCCCAAACGCTGTCCAAACTCCCGACAACTATGGTTACGGAGAGCATCGAGGAGAGAATCATTGCATTTGTCGTGGTCATCAGCTCAGTGTAGGATAGTGCTACCGCGGCCAACGCGCCCAGGGCTAGAGCGACGTAAACGGTCTGCATAGGCGACATCTCCATCACTTCGGTGCCCCTTCGATATCTGAGCAGTTGGACCAAAGCTGGGACCATCAGCATGGATAGGAGGAAGGTTACTGAAATCCCCAGGAGGAGGGTCGTGCCAACCGTCCTCATAGGCTCTATTGGCACTAGGCTATCCCATGTGAGAACGCTGAATCCAATAATGGTGGTGACTGCGGAGAGGAAAATCGCATTACCAGTGGTCATTGCAGCGCGAACCGTGGCTGTCAGGCTAATCAGGGGGTCCCATGGGTCGATTGGATCGGACCCTCTACCGTCCCTCTGCTGCCTCCATGCATTCTCCATTCCTTCCTCAATTAACTCAATCCTATTCTCCTCAATCCTGTTGGTAAGGTGTAATGAGTAGTCGACGCCCAATCCTACAAGAATGGGGCCGGCTGAGATGATCATTGGGGTCAGTGTGATGTCAGCTACTACGGTTGTACCGAAGGTGATGAACAGGCTCATCGCAATTGGCAACCCACAGATGACCAGGACTTTCGCGTTTCTATGTAGAATGATCATTGCGAGTGCCACCAAAGCTAGGCTGGCGGGCAGCATCGTCTCTACCAACTCGAGATATATCTCGTCTGAGATGTCATGAAGGACCGGAGTGATCCCAGTTACGGTCACCGCCCTTCGAGGAGGTATGTCGTCCAGCCTAGTTGGGTCCATGGTTGAAGTTCGCTCGTATGTTACATGACAGAGGCTGCAGAAATCCAAACTGGTAGGTCCGTGGATTAGGTCTTCTGTGAAATCCAGGAATGCCTCGTGATCCCTCACGGGGCCAAGTTTGGGGTCCACCCTCACGGGAATTTCAGTAGTGGACATATCGAAGGTTATCCCCATTACAATAACGCCTGTGTCCCAGATGCCATCGTCATTGGTGTCCCTCACCATTGACTCGATCAGAGATCCAGCATTTTCGACGAATTCATCCACTCTGTCTTGCTCATCTGGAATCTCATACCCATAATAGGGATTCAAGCTCGCTATGGTGCAGCTCTCGTCATCGCTAGTTGGAAGCCCATACTTCTCCATGGCACAGTTGAACCTCCACGACGAGGAGTTTGCCTCCTTGATTACCTGAGCTGGCGAGAGTACCCAAATTACTCCATCATTCAACCCCCTGTCGGACTTATCCCAATCAAGTCCCTTGACGTATGTTCCAGCGGGAGATGAGTCATCCCCCTCAATCCATGACATTTGTTTCAGAACTTCCAATGAGGTGATGTTCTGTTCTGTCCTCAGATTTGTATCGTGAATGGCATTTCCCGTCTGCATATAGACCATCACGACATCAGTAGACCAATCTTCTCTGACCTCGATCAGCAATTCGGTTGAGTCCGCATTGTCGGGAAGGTAAATCTCCAGATCTCCGTCAATCTGCTGTTGGAAGTCGAAGGCATACTGTCCCACTGCGGCAGTGAGGAGCAATAGGAAAGCGACAATTATTCCAGGGCTCCTGAGAATTAGAGAATAAGCCAACTCCGTTAGCCTTCTAGAAAATGAGTTTGCTATATCGGCTGCATCGTCGGCCAGTTGGCCCAGTGTATCGATGGCCCCTCCCAGAATGCTGTTTCTGAACTTCTCCCTTGCGCCCTCGACTGCCTCCCTTGCAGGCTGAAGTTTGTCGAAGAAGGCCTTCCAAAGTTCCTCCTCGTCATCCCTCGAGTCGCCCTCCCCAAGAGAGTACTTGTCCACTGAGGAGTCATCTTCCACGGTTGCGGGGCCTTGCGGAGCCAAATGAGCGTTCGCATACGAAAAGGTGGCATTACTGCGATAATGAGGAATAACGGAGGTAGCTGGATTGCGGCTCAATCAATAGAATCGCTGAAAGTCAATGAGCAACCCGCAGGTCCATGGCGAGGAGAAGGGGGGCGTCATCTGACCTTACCAAGAATAACGAAGAGACACTATTGTGGGCGGGACTAACAACTGCTGGAGTGGTCAGCCTCGTTGTAATCGCTTCTCTGGCACTGGCCCCAATTGTGAGCATTGGCCCGGAGGAGGGGAATCGTGCCCCGGACTTCGTGGCCGATGCATACAACGGTGGATCTTGGTACGAATTCAGGATGTCCGACATTTGGGACTGGGACTGGGACGGAAACTCTTCAGAAAGCAAATGGATTCTCATCCAATTTATTGACACCGACTGCCCCTACTGCTGGGAAGAGGGTGACGAGATGAGCCAGTACCACTCCCAGTGGAAAGACAGGGTTACGTTCGTTACAGTTTCAGTTCACCTGAACATCCCGAACCATGAAAGCAGCAAGAGCGAGATCGAAGCTTTCAGGGACAGAACATCATTTGGCACGGATGATAATGATGGGGATGGGTGCAATAGCGGGCGGGACGACTGCGTGAATAGGCCCGGGACTCCTCACCAGTGGACGTATGTTGACGACCCATCGAACTCAATTTTTGGCCAATGGGAGCTTAGTGGGACGCCATTTACGGCGATCCTTCAGCCCGATGGAATCGTGGCTTGGAATAAGCTGAAGCATCAGGGCCAAGGGGGCGATGGAGAAGAGATTTCTTCCGCCCTGCAGAGGCTAGTGGGTGATTCATGATGTCTGTACTGAGCCTTGAGCTGGGTATCTTCATACTTGGGATATTAGGCGCTTCCGCACTACTGCAGAAGAGTCGGCAGGAGGCTGGTTCAGATGGCACCAGGGGCACCATAACCGCGGGCCTTTTGTTCGCGACTGTGGGGATTATTGCATCTGGGTGGACATGGTCAATTCACAATTCCCTGATGAAAAGTGGCTCATCTAGCATGTGCGCTTCAGAGGGACTGGTGCAGTGTGGTTCGGTAATTGGCGACCCCCAGTGGAACAGTCTCTTCGGAATGCCTTGGGGAGTTGTGGGGATTGCTTCCTTTGGCGCGATATTCTTCGTCCTAATGACCCTCTATCTGGATCAAAATGCAAAAAGAACGCCACAATTTGTGAATTATCTTTGGTACCTAGGGATTGCAGGCCTACCATTCGTCGCCTGGCTGGTGGTGGTTGAACTGCTTCTAGTCGAGGGTGCACCGCACATCTGCCCATACTGTACCGTAATTCACCTGTCAATGATTGGGGTCTTTGTTTCCTCTCACATAATGAGGGGAAGAAGGGCCAGTTCGACTTGGTGAGGACTCTCATCGTGAGTCCGATGGGCTCAAGACTGACCTCAATTCCGCAGAGGCATGGAGTTAGTCACCGGAGGTGCTGGATTCATCGGCTCGCATCTGGTCGATGCCCTAGTCTCTGAGGGAAAGATGGTCAGGGTGTTCGACAATTTCTCCAGCGGCAGAGAAGAGTTTCTTTCCCACCACGAAGGAAGCGGCATGGTTGAGGTCGTCCGGGGCGACCTTCTAGATGCCGATTCGATCCGCGAGGCCATGGATGGAATTTACACCGTCCACCACATGGCGGCAAATCCGGACATAAGATTGGGGACCGAGATTACAGACACTGACCTCAAGCAGGGGACTGTTGCTACATACAATGTTCTTGAGGCGATGCGTCAAACTGGAGTGAGCAGGATCTCCTTCTCTTCTTCGTCTGCAATATATGGGGAGGCGGATCAGATGCCAACACCGGAAACATATGGGCCGGTAATGCCAATTTCGCTCTATGGGGCCTCCAAGCTAGGTTCAGAATCTCTAATCACGGCCTGGTCGGGCACGTTCGGAGCAAAGGCGTGGATACATAGGTTCGCAAACATAGTTGGACCGAGGGGGACTCACGGAGTAATCTTCGACTTCATTCACAAACTGAAAAGAGACCCTTCTAGGCTCGAGGTTCTTGGAAACGGCAGGCAGGAGAAATCGTACATGTCTGCCGAGGACTGTGTAAGGGCGATGTGTCACATCATCGACAACGGATCTGATGATGTTAGCCTATACAATCTAGGAACGGGGGACACCTGCTCCGTTAGAAGGATTGCAGAGATTGTAGTTGAAGAAAGTGGACTCTCGGGTGTGTCGATAGAGTACTCCGGAGGAGACAGGGGCTGGGCTGGTGATGTTCCCAAAACGTCCCTTGATGTCAAGCGACTATTGGATTCTGGATTCACCCCAGATATGCACTCAGAGGAAGCAATTAGGCACACAGCCAGAGCACTCATTTCCGAGATTGGGCTTTGAATGAAAGAGCGGAGAGAATAATCATAATTGCCAATGGCACTGATATGCTAATCAGGGAGTTTTCTGAGTCATCCCCTATCTCTAGCTTCAGGACCCCAAGGGTGGATTGTGTCTCTATTTCGCCTATTGTCTCATGCACTACGACTATGCTCAATTCATTTGGCTCTACATCGGGGGGAATCGAGGCGCTAATTGAGAATGTAATTTCGCTTGATGAGTAAGTAAAGTCGCCCTCGCTCAGTGATGAGAAATCACCGCCATAGGACCATTTGTCGTTCTCGTCATTTATTGAGGCCTCGTGATAGGCCCTAACAACATCATGGTGATTAGTGACCCCATTGATCGCTTCCGACTCCTCGATTGTCACCGAGTCTTCAATGATGAAAATTGAAAGTTGTGTCTGATCCAGAAATGACCAGTCGGATAGTGTTGTTCCAATTCGTAGATTCCCAGAATCAAAAGAGGCTTCAATTCTGATGTGAGTATCATCCGATCTAGACCCTTCTGCAGATAGAAGTTGGCGATGCATGCTTGAACGATCGGGTGCACCTCCTGATAGGATCTCGCCATCGAACCAGAAAGATGGGGCAGTGGGGGCTTCGCTTGAGTATCGGGAGACCCTGTGTTCGGTTATTGGTGTGCCCAGTGGGTCGTCGAAGTCATCATGTAAGGCCACCCTAGCCACTCTGTTGCCATTTGACTCGGTAAATTCGGGCATCCAGGGGTCAACATCCGCGCATACGTCACACCAAACAGCGGTAAATTGCTCTGCTAGAACAGTGTAGCCGCCATCCGAAGACCAGGAGTTTTCCGTCGTCTGAGCGTGAATTGGATTGGCGAATGACAACGCAATTATGGCAACTATCAGCAGGTCCCGCATCGGTGCCATCAGAGGGCCCACAGCGCTCCCCTTTCATAACCCAGTGTCTCAACGGGTACACATGAGCAAGCGCTGGTATCAGGAAAATAGGCGTGATCCATGGCGTCGTCAAGCTCGTTCTAAGGGGTACCGGGCAAGGTCCGCTTACAAGCTCAAACACATCCAGGAGAGATTCTCCATAATCCGAAAGGGGGATGTGGTTCTAGACGTTGGTTGCCATCCAGGAGGCTGGACACAAGTAGCTAGCGAGGAAGTCGGGGAAGAGGGGGTTGTGATCGGCGTTGATCTGCTTGCCACGGCCCCTGTCGAGGGGGCGACGGTGATTATTGGTGACATTACGGAAGAAGCCACCATCCAACAAGTCAGGGAGGCATTGGACGGCAGAGAGATTAACACTGTGATTAGTGATATTTCGCCGCGCCTGACGGGCAGATATGATACCGATCAGGCGATTTCCCTAGAGTTGTCAACCACGGTTCTAGACGTTGCAATGTATGTTCTGAATCCCGGGGGCACTTTCATCACAAAGGCGTTCCAGGGAATAGGCATAGAGGGACTTGTTGAGGCGGCCAGGGATCGATTTTCCAACGTCCAGAGATTTGCCCCTACTGCATCACGAAACTCCTCCTCGGAGACCTACCTAATTTGCAGGAACAAACTGCCTAGGGTACGAAAGAGGGGGGCTGGGATGACTGCAATGGAACAAGTTTCGAAACATCTAGCCGGATTGGGAATACTTACTGCAAAGCAAGAAGTTGAAGAAGAAGAAAGGGCGGTTGGGCTTAGGAGAATTTCGAAGAAGGAGGAGGAGTGATGGTCACTCAGAATCCCTGTCATATGGAATGATGTTCTGCCATTCCGAGGCGTCCGATCTCGACACTACTGCATGTACCCAATCAGTCTCAGAGCAGTTGAAGACCTCGTGAGGAAGTCCGGGTTCAATGTAGAACATGTCACCCTCACTGTGGACAACAGAATTCCTACATCCGGCGCCATATTCGTGCCTCACACTTCCCTTGAGGAGGTATATCATGACGTCAAAGTCCACGTGAATGTGGGCCTTTGCTATTCCCCCAGGGGGAATGTAAGCCCTGTTCATAGACAAGCCAGTAGAGGGCGTATTCTTTCCAGATAGTCCTGCACCATACTCTATGTTGTTCCATCCTCTGATCTTCTCTATCTGCCTAAGACTCCAAATGCCGCCCTCATCAGTAACATACGAGTGCAAATCAGTCTGCTCACCATTCTGTGGCAACTCCTCATCCGACATAGTATCTCCAACCGGCAGAAGGGGCATCAGCGTTTGAACTGATGGTATAAGCCTCCGGAGGCCTCGGTCAACGCTAAAAAGGGGAGGTGGCTCGCCGCCCCATCGAGGGACTGAAATGTCAGCTAGAGCAACTACATGCACTGCATCTGGAACGCCCCTGGTGGATGCCAGGAGTACATCGTTCCCGTGCCCCGATTGTGGAAACTCAATCGGGAGGAGCAGGAGGTGCCGCCTACAAGGGGTAGCGTACGTATGTGCCGAATGCGGATTTCAGGGGCCTTGAAGAGGGATTTACATGGGGCATGTAGTAGTGAAGTACAAGGTGACTCTAGACCAGCCAGAGGATGGCAGTCCGGACTATGAGGAGATTGCTTCAGCAATTAATGAGCTTCCCGAAGTGCAGATGACTGAAATCAAGCCACTAGCATTTGGAATGATGTTTATCGAGATTCAAGCTGTTCTGGAGGACGGCGAGGGAACAGTAGACATGTTTGAAGAAAAGGTTCGTGGCACTGATGATCTGATTGGTCAGATTGAAACTCTAGAGATGGGAAGACTCTGATCAGTAATGGTCAAGTGGCGACCTCATGAACTCCCTCATCAAGACTGTAGCATAGGTCCCGGGAGGCAGTGTGAATACGAGCCTTAGCGAGGCCCCTTCGGGATTCCACCTCTCGCCATCTGAAGGCTGGTCTTGCCAACGCTTGGAAACCTCGGCTGAAGGGGAGATTTCCGTCGCCTCTTCGACAGAAAAATCGGAAAAAGGGACACATAGTGGCCTTCTGGTCCCTGAAGAAGACAATCTACGGATCTTCTTGACATTCCAATCCGTAGATTCCAGGGCTGTATCGACCAAGGCCTTTCTCTCAAGAGAGCCAGGCTCACCATCTGCAAGATTGGCGTCGCTGCCGGGGAGGGGGCCTGTAAGCGAAAGTCTGCCAAGATTGCAGTTCCTCCTACACCTATCCAAATTTGTCTCACTGACGTAAGCCATCTTAGAGACATCAATCCTACCATTTGATTTGAGGGGTGCAACGATGTCACCTATTGAGGGCTCGATTAGGCTCAATCCCGAGGAAATCCGTCGAGACAGGGCGTGATTGAATGCAAGGGACTGAAGTGAGTGGATAGTTAACAATTGCAAAGAGTGAGGCAGGGATTTGAATGCTCCTAGCCAGTCAGAGCCGTCCTCTGATAATCTGGAAAGCATGTCCCTCTCATACCCGAGGTGCTTGGGAATTATCCCCAGGCATTCCACCGGGTCTCTTGTTTCCCTCCACATTTTTCTGAAGGACGCGGTTTCCTCGCCGGACCTGTTTCCAGCCATCCCCAAGTAAAGGTCAACTGCACTTTCGAAATCCCCTTCAACCACAGCCCTACCCACCATAGGGGTAACTGGCCTATTGGCCCCGAACCTCTGAGGGCCAATCCAATTAGGAAAAACATCTGCACCCAGATTCTCACTAAGGCCCTTACGAATTCTCTGAACCCTCATTAGAGCCTCTTTCCCATCCATCGGAGATCCATCTGGATAACAACATCCACGTACTGTGATAGTGAATCTATTTCCATCGTGGTCACTCATTCCGACCTTCTGGTGTGTGCGACCTAGAATCTCAATTTCACAGTCGGGAATGGTAACCTCGGAGACTCTCTTTTGTGGTGCATCTATGACTAGAATCTGCGTGGTGACAGCTCGCTTATCCTTGAGTCCCGACGCAAAAATTCTATTTCGACTAATTCCGCATGACTTGGCCAACCTATTCAGTAGCCTATTCGTTTCCCAGTTGTGGAGCGTGACCCTTGCTACAGTGAACCTTCCCTTCGGATCCAGGGCTGGAACCTTGGAGACCTCCTCGACCCTGAAGTCCTCGACTCTTACCTTTAGGAGTCCGCCGACGCCGTCGTCCTCTACCGACCAGCCGACTAAGCCTAACGATTCCTCAATCTCTAGAGGACTCAATCTCTCACCGCACTAGGGCGTCAGAGCTTCAGCCCGGAGAACTCCTTAGAAATGCCAGAGCAGAGGTCTCTGAAAACCTTCTCAGCGCTCTTTCCCTTTACTGCCCGGACATACAACTCAGGCTCATCCAGATCCGGGTGCTTCTGGAAGAAGTTCGCATATTCAACACTGGAATTGTCATTCAGTCTGGATCTGAAAAGCTGCAGCGTAGTGTGGCTCTCCCCGCTAATCCTGACTCGGAGTTCTCGGCCTTCATTCATTAGAACCTTGATGGACATGTCGACCGGGCGACCGGCCGCCCCCTTTTGAGGGCTTTCATACAGTTGTGGGCCCTATGGGGCCCAAAGTGAGCCTAAGTTAAACACTGTATTGATTGGCGACATGGCATGGAGGGCGCACCTCGCGATTCGGGACTTGCCGAGATGTTTGAGAAAATGGCCCTCCCGGCATTGGTCATTAGCATCCTACTGACCGGCTATATGGTCAGTGTAGTGACGCCACTGCCAAGTTTCACGACTGATCTGGACTCTTTCTCCCCCCAGACTGCCTCCGATCTGGCCGAAGAAAGGGTCGATTCCGTGATTCCTCCAACAGGCCACAGGATTTACATCCATGTCAGCCCGACCGATGACGAAGGGAATGTTCTGGAAGTTTCCTCACTACAAGATTTGCTAAGTGACATGGAAATGATTGACTCTCTTGCTGGCAGGGAGGGAGGGATTTATGCTCATGTCAATGCTGCTGATGTGGTGAATAGGGCTATCCTAGAAAGATCGCCCAATAGTGGAGGGATAGAAAATTTCAGCGACTGGTCGTCCGTTCTGGATAGTCTGATTTCCGATGACGAGACGTGCATAGATGCCGTAGGCGATGACAAGGCCGTTTCGGCTGCTTCGTTCGCTTCGTCGGCGATGCTGCATACTGACTTTGAGTATGAGCATGTTTGTGAGTGGTTGGAAGAGGGCACGGGAGATCCAACACCTAGAGCATCCAGCACCCTGTGGGTGATAGAGTTAGATGGTGAAATGGATCGAGAGATAAGGGAAAACCTAGCTCAGAAGATCAGGAGTTCGTTGCGTGATTCGAATTCTGAGAATCTGAATTACGGGGTCATCTCTGATGACTTGATTAGTAGCGACATTAACGATACCACATTGGACGAGATGGTCTGGCTTTTCCTGATTTCAATTGCAGTCGTAGTAGCCGTTTTGGCTCTTGCATTTCGTTCATTCATCATGGTGGCTGCACCACTTCTGAGCCTTACTGCGGCCCTAATCTGGACATATGGAACCATTACACTAATGGGGATGCGTTTCTCGATTCTCGAAGTCGCGGTTGCACCTGTTGTACTAGGGCTGGGGATAGACTACTCTATCCACTTGCAAAGGGGATATGAAAAGGCCCGGAAGGTGAAACATTCGGCAGCGGAGGCATGGGTTGAGTCGTTCTCTTCACTGAGGATGGCATTGACACTAGCCGTAATTACCACAGTTTTCGCTTTCCTTTCAAACTCCGTTTCCCCACTGCCGCCCCTTCGAACGTTTGGGATAACCCTGGCGCTGGGAGTGGTTTCTGCATTTATTGCGAGCACTGTGACCGTTGGTGCAACACACATTGTAGCCGAAAGGGGAGTTGGTAACAATATTGGAGGGGGACTTCAACTGGAGAAGACTGCATCCAGTGTTACTGAGTTCCAGAGAAAGAACACTGTGTGGGTGATGCTAGCTGTTGCTGCACTGACTACTGGTTCAGTGGTAGTTGCAGTGATGGAGCTGGATACTAGTTTCGAATTGACCGACTTCCTTTCGGAAGATGAAATGGAGGTCATGCAGGTGAGACAGGACATATACGAATCATATGATGCCGCTGCATGGAAATCCGTTGACATCATCATTGAGCCTAGCGAGGGGTCTTCTTCTCTGACTAACGAAAGAGACATTTTGAGAGGGCTGGATTTCTTGGATACAAGAATTTCCGGAATTCCAGAGGTTGTCAATCCGGGAAGTACTACTTCAGACAGGCCTTCTTACGATGGACTATATCCAATTCTCAGGGATGCAGTTGAGAATGATCCGTCCTTCGGCGAGGTTTTCCATTTGGGAATTTTTGAGGGTGAATTGGACATTACAGACGGTTTCGAAGAGGGTGACATCTCCGCGGCCATTGGTGCCCTTCTTTCCAACGATTCGACGGGGGATGCGCTCAGGGGGGCTAGCTGGTCAGAGAGGGTCTCTGGGCATGTAGCATTGACCAAGGACGGGAGTCAATTGCTATACCTGAAAATGAGTATAGACGTTATGGCGAGGAACAGTGAGGACTCAGCGAGGGTCTCGGAGATATTCAAGCACCAAGCCAGCCTGATAGAAGAAGACGGATTGATTGACTGCAGAGCATATGCAACGGGCGATGTTGTTATGATTGATGGGATACTTTCCGGGCTGGTGGTATCTCAGATAGAGTCTACGGGGATTAGCCTGCTTGTTTCAATAATGGTTCTATTCTTACTGACCAGGAGGCTGGGTCAGTCTCTCGTTGTGATATTGCCGGTCGGGCTAGCGGGGGCGTGGGTAGTCGGTTCTATGGCCACACTGGGACTGAACTGGAACGTTCTGACTATCATGATTACTGCACTCACCATTGGTTTGGGCATAGACTACTCGATACATGTTTGGAGGAGTTTCGAGACGAATCGAGAGAAGGGGATGGGCGTCTGGAAGGCCATGAGGGACATGTACGCTACGACTGGCACTGCCCTCCTCATGTCAGCTGGCACGACAATCTGCGGTTTCCTGGTTCTAATGCTGTCCCCTATCCCAGTGATCAGAGACTTCGGCGTGGTCAGTTCCATCTCAGTGGCGTTCTCATTCATTCTGGCACTCTTCGTCCTACCAGTACTCCTAGCGGCAGAGGTCAGAACTGCAAATGGCGACTAATTGCCTATAACCTCGTCAATTAGAGACATGTCAAGCCCTTGGTCTCTCGCGACCAAAGCTAGAGACATCCACAAAGTTACATGACCCAATGCCCTCCTCTTCCGTTGGGCCCTTCTGACTACCTCTTTACTATCAAGTCCCGAATTTTCCCCGATTACTGAGATTAATTGGGGTATTGACCCCTCAGCCCAGTCAGGTGGGTATTTTTCCGAGTTCTCATTGTTGTTTACTATCGTAACTGAAGTTGTGATTGACTCATCCACGGTTTCTACGGGAGCTTGCGAGGGGAGCCCCGGGGGATTCGCTAGTTTGCGAAATATTGGCTTCCACCCTAAAGGGGGGAGGGAAGTTTCTATTCCCTCAGTGGGACTTACCCCCTCTTCGGAAATAGATAGCCAGCCGGCCTCGATTAGTTTTTCGAGTACTTCAGACGATTCCAACGGAGAAAACCACTGGAATTCCAAGGACCAGAGCCTTATGAGTTCCTCACTGGGAAGGTGAATTCCGGGGGATCCCGAGAAGCTTGAGTTGATGAAGCGTCGTACTTCCTCCTCTGAATCTTGACTAATCACGATACTATACACACAAGGCGGTTGAAAAGATGTTTCCCCTATGGGAACGAACAGTCAGTCAGTTGAATAATGTCGATACTATGCGCGGGGCGACAAGCGTGGCCAGAGAGTACATTGCAAGGGATCCGAGGACGGGGCGTCCACTTACCAGAGGTAGAGTGAAGGACGAGGCCGATATCAGGCTACTGCTCCCTCCCGAGGGGGCTTGGAGAGTGGTTCCCGAGAGAGAAATTATCGAGCTTTCCAATGGTACGAAAGGAACCATAGAGTTGCCAAGGACTGTAGGAGGGGGTTTCGCGAGGAGAGGAGATGGGATACTGGCCTTGCACCGGGTTAGTGAGGCTCAGACGGAAGAAGCCCATTCTATACTGCTAGAATGTCTGGATGATGATGATCCCAAAATTAGGACTCTGGCCCTTAGTTCACTGCCGTCCTTCTCATTGAGAAAGCACGATGGGCTCCTGCAATGCCTTTCGGATAGACTGATTGACGATGACGAAGATGTGCGTACAGAAGCTATGATTGCGCTGAAGAAGATGGCCCCTATCTTTCCCTCGGGTTGCGAGATGATTCTGCGTAGGGAATTGAGGGACACTAGAAAGAAGCACAGGGACAATGCGTTCGGTGCTTTGAAGATGGCATCGGAGAGCTGGACTGAAACAGGTTGCCTCCACATTGACGAGCTCATCAGGGAGGAAGATGTTGATCTGCGGAGAAGGGGTTCAAAGATACTCAGAGTTCTTGCCCCCAAGTCTAGTGCTGAGGTTTGGGACTTGATAGGATGGTGCTTGGAAGACCAGGACCAGGATGTTAGGAGGAATGCTGCCAGAACCCTGAACGCGCTGGCTGGCTCTGAGCCTAGGATAGCCGCAATTCTTGTCGAAGTTGCAATGTCGGACGATGATTCAGGAGTTAGAAAATCGGCGATTGGCGCCCTTAGGAGGCTCGACATGCAGAGCCCAAGGGTGGCTAAGATGATTCTAGATGGTGCTCGAGATAGAGATTACAATCTACGTAAGGCCTGTATTGAGCTTCTGACAATTGTTCTCAGCGGTAATGAGCTCAGAGAGACTGCTGCTGAGCTACTCAAACAAGAAACCCGACCTGATCTCAGGAAGAAGCTGAGTTCTCTGTCCATTGACATAGAAATGGAGGGTTCCGAGGAAGAAAAGAATCGATTCTTGGCGGCGCTAGATAACCCGACAGTTTCGGAAGAAGATGCTCCAGATACCAAGGTGGGGTCTGAACAACCCATGGGTGAACATCATAAACAGGAGTTAGGTCGGCCGGAAAGCGAGGGAAGTCCATGAGCGAAGTCGTTGACGAGAAGGCAGAGCGATTTGAGCTAATGTGGGATGGAATGGCCTCTGGAAAATATAACAGGACCAAGGCTCTGAAATTCAGGCAATACATGAGGCAGCATGTGCTTCAGAAGTTCCACAAAAGGAAGCCTACTCAATTTGCATCCGTACAAGACAACCACTACAACCACAACTTCTCTAGCAAGGATCAGTTTCTGACAAAAGAGAACTGCAAGAAGTACTGGATGGGTGAACTTCAGGCGGAAATCCGGGAGTCGGAGAACTTCTGATCCTGAGGAATTCATATGAGTGCTAAACCCAAGGGGTTTGATAGATGGGACCTAGATAGCCACGTCTCCAGAGCAATTGCGGAGCGTGGGTGGGAAGAACCGACTGAAATTCAAATCGAAGCGATTCCTCATGCCAGGAAGGGTCGCGACGTTGTGGGACAGGCGAGAACAGGGTCGGGAAAGACCGCTGCCTTTGGAATTCCTGCGATAGAAAGATGCAGTGTCTTAGGAAAAATTCAGGCAATTATTCTGTGCCCAACTAGGGAACTAGCAGTTCAGGTTTCGGAAGAAATGGGTATTCTGCAAGGTGAAAAGGGACTGAAGATTGAGACGGTGTACGGAGGTACGGACATTGAGAAACAAGCAAAGCGGCTCGACGATGGTGCGGACATAGTGGTAGGCACTCCGGGCAGGGTTATCGATATGGCAAAGCGCGGTCACCTGAAAATGGAGAGTATCGCGCTCTTCTGCTTGGACGAAGCAGACAGGATGCTTGACATGGGTTTCTTCCCCGATGTTCTCTGGATTTTTGAGCGGACCGTCAACAGGGAGCAGACACTACTGTTCAGTGCCACATTCCCCCAGGAAGTACTGGATGCCGCAGAGGAATTCCTGAATGATCCAGTACATGTAATGAGCGAGGACTTGGAAGTAGAAGTCCCGGAGATTGAGCAGTTTGCAATTAAGATTGGACGGGCGAACAAGCTTTGGGCCCTAGGTAGAATAATTGGGAGTTCCGGAAGCGATTCACAGATTCTTATCTTCACAAACACCAAGAGGATGGTCGAGTTGATTGTTGAGAGGCTAGGGAAGTTCAGATTCAAGGCAGTAGGGCTGCATGGAGATATGCCTCAAAGCAAGAGAGAGCGGGTCCTTGACTCGTTCCGAGACGGTTCGGAGTCGATAGTGGTTGCAACTGACGTAGCTGCTCGTGGGCTCGATGTTGATGGCATCACCCATGTTGTCAATTATGATCTACCCGACGATTCTGAAGTCTACGTTCACAGAATTGGGAGAACCGGGAGGATGGGCAAAAAGGGGGAGGCGTGGAGCTTCGCCACTGGTTCAGAAGTAACTATGGTGGACAAGATTTGCTCTACATGGGGGCTTGAAATTCCATTCATTGAACCCCCAGCACTTCCCGAGGGCCGAGAAAGGGACTTCGTGCCTAAGAGGGATGACTGGGACGAGGTTTCGGATTACTTCGGGATGGTTCGAGTCAGTATGAAAATAAATAATTCAGAAACCACAAAAAGGGAGCTCGTTGACTGGATAGTTAAGGAGTCCAGGATCCCTGAAATAGCGATTGGGGAAGTTACCTCTGACGACGAGGAGACCATTGTCGAGGTGCATGTCGAGAAGGTGGCCTACGTCATTGATGTGATCAAGGGGAGGGAGTTCCAAGGTCGTTCCCTAAAGCCAGCTATAGTGAATTCTTGAGATTGTTTCAGCTACGGTGAGGTAATGGCGGGGAGTCAAGAGGTTTCCAAAAGGCTGAATCTGCTAGGATTCTTCTGCCCGATTCCAATACACGAAACTAAGGCGGCCATATCCTCACTTACTGTTCAACTTGAGTCGAATACGACTTGGGTTCTCGAGGTTGTTTGTGACGATCCAGAAACACTCCGTGACATCCCCCTCCTATGCGACAGAATGGGAGTATATTTTCTAGAAGTAGTAGAGGATTCAGGAGAGTATGTTTTCTTTATCAGCAACACCTCCGACAAGCGAAAAGAAGGGGAGGACGAGGATGAATAGCAAGAAAGTAAGAATTCAGGAAACTGGTGAAATTCCCGCTGATGCTCGCCTTCCTACTGACAAAGGCGAGTTCCGAATCAGAGTTTTCAATGACTCTGAGACAGGAATGGACCATGTCGCACTAACTCTTGGAGAGATGAAAGGGCCTGACCCTGTATTAGTCAGGGTGCACTCGGAATGCCTCACAGGAGATGCTTTTGGTAGCCTCAGGTGCGACTGTGGGCCTCAACTGGATGCTGCAATTAGCATGATACAGGATGTTGGTTGGGGGTGCATACTTTACCTCAGACAAGAAGGACGGGGGATCGGGCTTCATGCAAAAATACAGGCATACAATTTGCAAGACCAAGGGGCCGACACAGTAGAAGCAAACTTACTTCTTGGCCATCCAGCTGACGCTCGTGACTATGGTGTTGCTTCTGAAATTCTCAGGCTTATTGGGATAGAAAGCGTTTGCCTACTGACCAACAATCCTGACAAGATAACCCAATTAATATCGTATGGAATTAATGTTGAACAGCGGATGCCCCTAGTAGCAGGAGTTGGTGACGAAAATCGCGAGTACCTGGCAATCAAGGTAGACAAGATGGGGCATGGCATTACAACTGAGGAACTTAACGGGCCAACCTGACTGGAAAATGGGGCCGTGACCGGGACTTGAACCCGGGCCGGCGGGACCACAACCCACCGTGCTAACCGCTACACCATCACAGCCGTCTGTGCATTCAACGGAGAAAGGCCCGTATATCAACCGTTATGCAACTATGGCGTCTGACAAGTAACCAACGGGTTGAAGCACGACTTGCCTCCGTGAAGGAGCGATGGGTCGCGATAGAGGCCTCCATGGACTCGCGCTGACATTGCTTCTACTATTGCAACCATTACTTCTTGTGTCCGCTGATACTGTAATTACCGCGGAAGGAATCGAGATTTTTTCTGCAGGTACATTTGAGGATGAAGAAGATTGGAGCATTAGTGCCACCTCGGGTTTCTCTGGCAGCCCGGCAATGTATACTGAGGGGATGATTGCCGATGGGGAGTTGTCATTCACCCATGACAGGCCGGAGAATCTAGAGGAAGAGACATCGTGGGCCCAATCTAGCATTACCGGATCAAATTACAGCACTGGTTCTCCTGATACATTCTACACGTGGTCGAAAGGTCCCAACATTACTGTCGGAGGATTCGATTTCTCGGGGCTCCACAGCAGGCCAATCGCTAATGTCTCACTTGTCTTGCACTTTGAAATACCAGACAATTTGAATTCCGACTCGGTCAGAATCATCCTTCAGAATGTTGGCAATGATAAGCTAGTAACAACATACACCAGAACTCTCTCAGGAGTCTTCAAGATGAGCAATCCCCTTGTCGTTCCAGTTGATGAAATGGCCGATTGGGATTGGAATTACGCCGAGGGGGCATCCGTAACCTTCGACTATGTATCCCAAGGAGGGGGGAGTGACGACTCGGAGGTTCGCGTGGATGCTGTAGGAGTTAGAGTTAGGTATTACCAACCCTGGTATTCCTTTGAGAATTCAATTGCGATAAGTCCCCTATTAGGCCAGAATTCTCCGATTATTGATATCAGCCCATATGACGGATCTACCAATGGGCTGGATATAGTGTCATGCGGACTAATGCCCTCCGGTAGCGCCTCGGGAGAGTGGGAGTTCGATGTTGAAGTTCCTCCCTTGCAGCAATTTGGGAGAATCCACACATACGGCTCGGGCAACCATACCATTTGGGTGCTACCTGACGAAGTAGGCGGGAGCTATTATCAAATTCAATCCGGAGATTTGCTAGAACATCCGGAATCGCTGCAAAGAATTAGGATCGAGATACATGATGGTTGTATTTCTGGGGCGAGGGTGGATGTCAACGATCCGCATTTGGTAGTAAGCGGCTCCGTAGCTGGTCAAATCGACGGCCTCTCTTCTTCAGGTAGTTCGATTAGGTTCGCGATAGGGGATTACCTTGTTGAAAGTCTGCCAATTAATCTTGGACACTTCACTTTGGAGGTCCCCGTGGGTCACGCACTTCCATCGGACTCGGAGTCAGTGAATGTCGGCGTTGCGGCGAGGTTCCAGTGGTCATCTGACGGATCGAATGAGACTACCGTCATCCATATTGAGTCAATGAGCATTTCTGGGGGTTTCCTAGTAGAGTGGGATTTAGACCCATCATGCATCCCACTTGACGATGTTGAAATGGAAGAGGACGGGGGCGGAATACTGATTCCACTAAGTGCGAGGTGCGATGATGACATTACAGACCCCAATGGGTTGACTATCAACACATGGAGTAGTGACGAGAGTGTGGTCTTGTCTTCCTCCTCCGGAAGCGATTTAGTTTTGCAGCCAGTTAGTAACGCTCATGGTGATTCTGAGATTTTCGTAGAGGTAATGGATGAGAGGGGAAATCAATGGTCTGACTCGTTTACGGTGAATGTAGCGGAAGTTCCCGATGGGCCGACCATTAGCGGATTACCACTTAGTGTGTATATGGAGCTTGGCGAAGATTTAGTGATTGAAATGACCATTAGTGACCCGGATACTGATACCCCCTCGGTAATGACTAGCAAGTCTTGGGCCACAGTTGGATCTGATGGAAATTTGCTACTGTCACCTGTCGCGGTGGGGACACACATTGTTGAGGTGACTGTTAGTGATGGGGTAAACCAGATTTCACAGCAATTAGAGGTCATTGTGACTGCAAAGCCCGATCTCATTGTAGAGTCGGTTACTGTGGAAAGTTCTACTAGTTCTGGGAGTAAGCTCAGAGATGGCGATGTAGCCAGGATCTCGATTTTTGTCAGGAATCAAGGGATGGGAGATGCAGTTGGTGTCGAAGTACGGTGTCTGGTTGACGACGTTTTTGTGGGGACCACTGTTATTGACACGGTTGAGTCGGGGGGCCTAGGAGAGGCGAGTTGCGATGCTGCACTATCCGGCCCTGGAACCCAATTGATCAGAGTGGTGGCCGACGGCACAAACTCAATTCGGGAAACTAATGAGGACAATAATGAGAAATCGATACAGGTAGAAGTCTCTGAACGAGGGTCGAATTCCAATGAAGATTCAGGCGTAGACAGGGGGCCTGCAATTATCGTTGGCTCTGTGGGACTAATTGCAATAGCGATAACTGCACTCAGGCTCGGGCCTGGCAGGGTCAAGAAGCCATACGATAAGAGAGGCAAGTGAGTGGGAATTTATCCTTAAATTGACCCACATCCGGCCGATAATCAACTATTTTCAGGGAATAGTTATACCACAATTGGAATCGAATTTGTATGCCGCGATGGCAACAATGGGCGTGTATCCATGATGAAATTGAAGATTAGGCTCGAAACCGAAGAGTGGGTTTACGAAGAGCACGAGATGGCTTGACTAGTCCCTTGACCATGTCTGGGGATATGTCCCCGGAGCCATCAGAACAGATTTAGGAATGGCGACCTCTCCCGTCTCCATTCCCGGTAGATCATCTGAATCGACCTTCAATTCTGCGATTGCTACTGCTTCCCCTTTCATACTCTGTATCAGTACGGAAGAACCTGCCTTTACCCCGCCTGAAAACATAGCTATCCCGGGCCTGGCAAGCGATGCCCCGTGCGAGACTGCTGCCGCTGCTCCGTCCTTGACTACAATGACTGGTAGCGAGACCAGGACCCTTTCTATGGGCGATATTAGTTTCCTCACCGCTCTATCGTCACCGTGCTCCCTCCAGACATGCACAGCATCGGTTAGTTGCTGCATCGTACATGCCATTGCTGAGTCAAATGTGCCGCTCTTGGTTCTATGCAATTCAATGAGTTCACACTGAGCGCCAACCAATAGGCCGATATCACGGGCCAATGTTCTGATGTAACTGCCAGCCTCACATGAGACCTCTATCGCGAAAACCCTTGATTCGGGGTCTGCGTCTAGACAATTTATCGAGTTGAATTGCCTGCTCCTTACCCTGACCTTGACTGCGGACTCCCGAGGAGGCACATTGTAGGACTTGCCAACAAGCGAGGAAAGAACTCGATCCAGATGTTCCCTGTCGACTTTCTTGGAGAACCTGATTACCCCGACATATGTTTTGTCGCCAGAAAGAACGATGTCAGTCAATCTTGTTGCCTTGCCGCACAATAGGGTCAACAATCCCGTGGCGAATGGATCCAAGGTACCTCCATGCCCTAGCCTCTTTATTCCGAGAAGTTCTCTTGTCCACGCTGCCAATTGATGGCTTGTTGGGCCCCTTGGCTTGTTCACAAGAATAATCCCCGACTCCAGAAGCTCCCCTATGTCTCTGGAATATGGGTCAACTCCCCTCTTCGAGTCCGTCACTGCCTTCCCATCTAGAACGACTAGGTCGGGGGATGACAAATTATTCACCAATCCTCGAGTTTACTAGACTGAATACTTCATCGGCATCGAGTGAGTCGGCATCCACAATCAGGTTGTAGGGAGCCATATCATCCAAGTCTATCCCATAAAGGACCCTGTACCTTTGCATATCATCCTCATTCCTCTGCCTGGATACTGAGAGAGCTGTGGCATAGTCAAGGCCTTCTCTTTCCACGATCCTTCTGGCCCTCTCCTCGTCGGAAACCCTAATCCAAACCCTCAGGCACTCAATTTCCAATGAGTGTGCCCACCAACCAATCAGTCTGCTTTCGATTATTTCGGGCGCCTTTTCCGACAACAGTAAATCTTTCAGCATAGTGTCTAGGGATCTATCTACATCCAGGTCTTCCTTGCAAAGTCTGCTGAATTCTTCAACCGAAATTCCCCTTCTGGATGCTTCTGATCTGAAAACGTCTCCACCGTTTACTGAATTCCAGCCTCTTTCCTCTGCTATCCTTTCCACCAAAGTTGAGGTGCCGCTACCTGGCTTACCGCTAACGGTCAGAATAGTCAAGGTCTCATCTCCACTCATTTCGACAAACTTCACACCTTAGCTTGCCCATTGAAGTTCTGGATATCATCTCTGATTCACAGGAAGGGCAGGTTGATCCTGTCTTTGGTGGGGCGACTTGGAGATTACCTCCCTTCTTCCTTTCAGATTTGGTAGGTGTCTGATTACCTGTCTTCCTTGGCCCATCCCTCCTCCTCTGAGATCTCCTGGTCCTAGAGCCTGGCCGTACTTTCTGCTTGACATCCTCGAGTAAGTGCAGCAGTGGCTCCGGGATTGGTTCAGCTGCTATTACTAAGGGGTGAACTCGATAACGGTAAATCTTGATGTGTCTGTCAATTATCCTCCCGAGGGGAGCGCTCATGGTAATGTAAGAGGCGATCCAAGCGGGGAAAATCCACATCACCCTGTCATTTAAGCTCCAAGTGGGGGCCCATGGTAGACTGACATAGCCAACTCTGAATTCTTCTACAGAGATGGCCATCCAACTGAAAATTGCAATTATGAAGACAATCGTGAACATCATCGGCCTCATCATCTGAGCCTGCTGGGCCATAGACTCGGGCATTAGTTCCATTTGCAACTCCTGCATTTTGCTAACTCTCGCCGTATCCCTCTCCCTCTGTGCCTCCCTCATCTGTGAGCTAATTTGCTTGGACCTGTGTGCGTGATGAGCTTGTTTTAGGGGGTCAGTAAACAGGGATCTGATTATGGTGTTGACTACCATGATACTTGAACCGACAACAAAAACTGTGGGGACAAAGTATTCCGAGTGGAATGGGAGTACCGGTTCAATTACCGAGCCAGCACTATCTGACAGAGCTATTCTGATGCTATCAAACAGCATCAGGGGGATCATTATTGCAAACATCACCAGCATTGGCCCCATCATCGATGACATGGCTTGCGCTTGGGCGTCTCCCGGTTTAGGCCCCTGCGCCATGTGTATCGGCTCTCCATGGGTTCAATCAACACTTCGGTGAAATACTCTTCATAAATTGCTCATTACTTGAACGAATATCCGCAGACCACGCACAATGATGCCCCGAGTTCATTTTCAGTGCCGCAAATTGGACATCCTGAGCTCTGGGGCTCTGGCTCGGGCTCTGGCTCTGGCTCGGGCTCTGGCTCGGGCTCTGGCTCGGGCTCTGGCTCGGGCTCTGGGATCGGGATATCGGGGAGGGCCCCTGGTTTCTTGGCCTCGGCCCACTCAGGGAGATTTGGCTCATCATCAACCTCCTCTCCGAAAGTTGCGCCATGGTAGTCTTGAGCGTCTGAAACCTTGTATTCAGATTCTGGATCTCCTTGGATCTCGTACTGAACGGTAATCCTCTCGCCCTTCTCTATCCTCCCGACCTTCCAAGTAATGTGCGTCCCCTCTCGGGCTGGCTCCTTCGTGTAAGAGGCGTCCCTCTCTCCCCTTGTGCTTGATTTGACATTCGAACTTTCGAGTGAGAACGTTCCTGGAACGACATCGTGTAGGGCTAAATCCTCTAGCGCACTGTCCGAGTTATTCTGGAAGACGAGGAGGATCTCGTATCGGCCCTGCCCCCCTCCGGGGTATACCTCCTTGCCAGTGGTGAAACTCCTCCTTCTGTGGATGACGCTTATCTGTGGAGGCCTGATTACGGTTCTAGTTGCTACCGGTCCAAATCTCTCTGCACTGAAATCTGCCCTAGCTGGTGCGGCCAGCGTGCCATTGTCCTTGGACGGCTCTGGGGCATGCAGAGGATATCTAATAACCAGGGTCTTCCCTGGCTGGAGTCCCAACGGTGCAGAGGTCCCAACCGTTACTCTCAGAGAATGTCCAGGGCCATCAGGAGACACTAACTTCTCCTCTAGCTGGATGCCATTCACGACCTCGACTCTGAACTGATCATCATTCAGCTCAGAACCCCCCATCTCTATGCTGACTGAGTCACTAGAAGGAGGGTCAAATATGCCTGGTATGTCATCCATTAGCCTCATGACATTGATTGTTGCAGATCCAGTATTCTCGACCGTAATTGTCGCCTCGATATCTGATCCCACGAACGATCTTATCCTTGACCTATCGAACTTCTTCAGGATCTCGGCATCTAGGACAGTGAGTTTCTGTTCCTTGAGGCTGACTTCGCCCCTGGAGATGGCAGAGACGCGAGGTAGGATTGAGTAGGACAGAGTTGGGAATGTGAATCTTGGCTGATCCTCTGACTTCACAGTCTTAACCATAGAGTCCCAGCTACCCTCTGGTGGAAGATCGACTCTCAAATCAGACGCATCAAGAATTGGCTCATCCCTTCCTGCCAGTACAACAGTGATGTCAGAGAGTGTTACCACGAAAGATGATTTATTCTCAAAAACAAATTTGCTATGCCAGATTCCTGGCCTGTCGTCTTCCTGAGGAGTTACAAATGGGGCTGCACGACTCCTTGCAGAAACCTTGTCAAAATTTATTCTAGAAACCGTTGAGTCGGCTGAATATGTTGCAGTAGCTACACCGGCAGAAATCTTCTCAATGTCACTAGTCAGAACGGTGGGAGAGAGCTCCAGAGTCTGGCTTTGGCCTACGGCTAGCCTCCCTACTGACCAAGATAGTGTGGACTCTTCGACATTATATTCTGGGCCTTCAGGAATTTCGAAATTGCTGGGGAATGTACGATTGACCTCTACCGCAGTGAGGGGCACCGTGGAAGCGTTCTCTACCTTGATAAGTATCTCAATCTCCTGCCTGTCTTCCGAGTTGACCAAGGAGAGGCTTGCTTCCTGCTCCCGTTCAGGTTCAGTATCTATCTTCTCACTCAGGACAAGCATTCTTGGGCCATTCGCCAAGTAAGGTATTACTGTCTCCTCGGTTGCCTCTAATTCCCTAATAGTCACCATTGGTCCGCCAATATCTGTAGACTCAAACTCCGCTAGGGAGACGGAAATGTCCCATGCCCTATCCTTGCGGCTGGAGTTCCTCAGGATTAGTTCGCCCTCGATTGACTGGCTTCTTACACTGCCATCCGGATTCAAGGTCGATTCCTCGACCTCGCTCAAGGTGGCATGCAGCTTGTCCCCAGGTATCGCATCAATCTCAGATGCGGAACGAAGGTTCTGGGAGCCGGATGAAGGGTGGCTTGCAATGGGACTCTCTGACTCATCGTCGATGAGTTTGTCGAGTTCCGAGGCAATTTCCGAATCGGCGTCCCATATGGCCTCATCATCAATTGTTTCTTCGTCTAAAGCCTCCAATGCGGCGAGAGAATCTGAGAGTTGATCATCTTCCTCCAGTGGGAGGGGCATGACTCCTGGAGGTTCCGATTCGGGGCTTGGTGGTGGCGGTGGCGGGGCCTCGAAGCCGGGCGGTGGCGGTGGCGGCGGGGCCTCGAAGCCGGGCGGTGGCGGTGGAGGGGGTACACTATCGTCTGAGGATAATTCTGTGGACTCGCTGGTGTTGGAAATTATCGCATCTATCTGTTCCCTTGTTTCTTCTTCTTGGGGCTCCATTGGAGGCGATTCTGGTTGCTTCTGTTCAGTTGACTCGTCATCATCAGCATCATCTTCGAATCCCGGGGGCGGGGGTGGCGGAGGGGGCATTGGGAAACCGGGGGGCAGTGGCGGTGGTTGTTCTGACATGACTCTCCCCCCCATTGAAGGCATACCGAGACGTGGCAGCAGTTGGTATAACGGTTGCTTGTGGTAAATCTAACCAATTAGTGAGGAATCCTTCAAGACCTGATGCCTTCGGGCTGCATAATGAGCACTATGGATGGAACCTCGCCCCCAGTATTATTCGTAGTTGGAACCGCAGGTGCTGGTAAGAGTTCACTTGTTACCGCATTTCAAAGATGGGCCAGATTCCTAGAAGTCGAAGCTTTGACGATAAACCTCGATCCGGGTGCGGAAAGGGTTCACTATGACCCCGAGTTCGATGTTAGGGACCTGATTTCACTTTCCGAAGTCATGGATGAATATGACCTAGGACCAAATGGTGCTCAGATACTCGCTGCTGATCTTGTTGCAGCACAGGCGATAGACATTCACGAAGAATTGGATGGGCTTGCTGGCGATATTATGGTAATTGACACTCCGGGGCAGGTAGAGTTGTTCGCATTCAGGGAGGCCTCTAGTCACCTTGTTGAGGTACTGGGGCAGGGCAGAGCTTGCCTAGCCTTCCTTTTCGACCCAATGCTATCTCAGACCCCAAGTGGGTTTGTCTCCCAGATGCTTCTTTCCTCGATTGTCCATTTCAGACTTGGGCTACCAACTGCAAACTTCCTTTCCAAGGCTGACCTGCTTGAGCCAGAAGTCCTTGAGAGGATTGTGGAATGGGGAGAGAACCTAGGCGCCCTAGAGGCGGCACTCTATGCCGAGTCAGCGGATCAGTCAATGAGCCATGGGACGGGCAGTCAGAGGGCTGAGTTTGCAATCGGGCAATTGAGGATGATGCAGCACGCTTCAATACAGCCTGGACTAATCCCCCTGTCTAGTGAGGAGGAGGAAGGTTTGGCGGATGTACTGACCTTCGTCCAGACCGTCTATGGGGCCATGGCAGATACCAGAGATGGTTTTGCAGGAGATATAGAGCATGAGCGGCAATAAGAGGGATTTACTAGCGATAGATGATTTCAGAGGCGAGCTTTCTGACATTATCGAATGGGCTATTCGATTCAAGAACGATGATGGCTTTGCAGAAGACTTCAGACCTCTCGAGGGGATGTCAATCGGATCAATTTACGAAAAGCCATCCACCAGGACAAGGGTGTCATTCGAAGTTGGTGTACGTAAACTCGGAGGGCAGCCGCTGACCCTTCTTTCCAACGATATCCAGCTGGGCAAGAGCGAGTCTGTGGCAGATACTGCAGCTGTCCTTTCAAGATATCTCGATGGTATAACTTACCGATGTTTTGGTCACGACACAGTCCAGGAGCTTGCGAAACACTCCACCGTGCCTGTCATCAATGCGCTGTCTGATTTGCACCACCCTTGTCAATCAGCTGCTGATCTGATGACAATAACTGAGCATGGGGATTCCGTGAAGGGGCACATAGCATGGGTGGGTGACGGCAACAATGTACTACACGATTTGATGCTGGCCGGGGTTTCGCTGGGACATGATGTAAAATACGCCACCCCAAAGGGGTATGAGCCTGATCCAGACGTCTTGAAGAGGGCCATTGCGATAGCTGAGGAGTCAGGGGCGAGAATTACAGGCACGAATGACCCAGTTGAGGCCGTTACAGGTGCCGGTGTAATCTATACCGATGTTTTCGTATCCATGGGAGAGGAGAGCATGGAGGGGAAGTTTGCAGACTTCGATGGTTTCCAAGTCAACGAGGATTTGGTGTCGCATGCCCATCCTGACTACCTGTTCATGCATTGTCTGCCCGCACACAGGGGGGAGGAAGTGACGGATGGTGTTGTAGATTCGGCCAATAGCGTTGTTTTCGATCAGGCGGAGAATAGGATGTGGGCCCAAATGTCATTGCTGACCATGATGTGCAATCCGGCGGCTTGGGAAACATATCTCGAATTGAGCTAGTCACCCAATCAAAGAGCTAGCTAGGAAGGCGGCGAGGCAGAGGATCATTGACTTCTTCAGGAGGCTCGAAGCTTCATGGTCCTCTGAATTTAGCAACTTCGACTTGACAAGCATCAGAGAAATCACTGCCGGTATTGTGAAGACAACATGCAATGGAGGAAATATCTCGAATGCGAAGGGCATGATTACGGCTGCGAATGCAATCAAAGAAAGAACCCATGCGACAGTTCTTGCAGAGTCAGCACCCACTCTCATTGCCAGGGTGTTTCTCCCTTCGTCCCCCTCCATATCCTCAATGTCCTTTACTACCTCTCTGGACGTGTTGTAGAATGTCCCAACAAGGAAAAGGGACCATGCCCGGTGATTGTAAGGTTGCAGGACGCCAGCAGCCCCGAATACAGCGACCAATCCAACAGATATGCTGATTGCTATGTTTCCCGGGAGGCCCCTGTCTTTCAGCCTCAGACTGTTGGGGAATTCATAGTTCGCCAACAGGAAGAGTGCCACTACCCAAACCGCCAGGGAAGGGGCCCATTCACTAAATTCGTTCCCCATGGAGTCCACTGTGAACCATGCAAGTACCATGCAAAGAAATGACGTGACCATCATCAAGGATGTGGCGACCTTGGCTGATCTAACGCTTATCGCTCCACTGGGAAGAGGTCGATCTGGACGGTTTACCTTGTCTATCTCGAGGTCGAATATATCATTGAGTGCGTTCCATGATGCCATGAAACATAGGACTGATGTAGCCTGAAGGATTGTTATGATTGCGAGTTTACCAGTGGGCAATCCACCTAGGGCAACTATTGCACCTAGGAATACCCCAACGACTCCAGTCAGGGTGTTGCCTATCCTGAAGAGGGTCATCCAAGCTGGACCACTGCCTGTGCGGCTCACGGCCCTGTGCCATGACTTGGGGACTTGACTTATTCCCCATCAAGATGCCTTTACGAGTGCTTCACTGGGGCGTAGGCCCCAGACGCAAACCGTGTATACGCTTCCTCTGAACTGCCCTCTGACGTGCCCCACCTTGTCGAACCGCGAGTCTTTGGCTAGGATGTTGCCGACCTGATTCATGGTGGCGCCCCACCTGAAGCGCTCGTTTAGGTGATCGAAAATCTCCACCGTATTGGC
>MDSY01004977.1_pt1 | contig 42194 bp, 40 predicted proteins | sample 811131 | NCBI WGS metagenome assembly MDSY01 (sample SAMN05326643, study PRJNA326480) | marine metagenome | isolation source: seawater | place: Atlantic Ocean: South West | collected 2010
ATTCCCCACTGCTGCCTCCCGTAGGAGTCTGGGCCGTGTCTCAGTCCCAGTGTGGCTGATCATTCTCTCAAACCAGCTATGGATCGTCGCCTTGGTAAGCCTTTACCTTACCAACTAGCTAATCCAATATAGGCCCATCTAGTAGCACGAGGTCCGAAGATCCCCCGTTTTCCTCCGTAGAGCTTATGCGGTATTAGCGTGCGTTTCCACACGTTGTCCCCCACTACTAGGCAAGTTCCTATACATTACTCACCCGTCCGCCACTCGTCAGCAACTAGCAAGCTAGTCCTGTTACCGTTCGACTTGCATGTGTTAGGCATGCCGCCAGCGTTCAATCTGAGCCATGATCAAACTCTTCAGTTTAATTACTTTTTTGTGACATTTTTAAGATGCCACGAACTCATTTTGATGCTAATCGTTTACTTAAAACATTACTGTTTTGTGTAAATACTTAACATCGATCTTTTTTTACAAAACGACCCAATGCAAGTACCCACACAGATTACTTGATATTATTTTTTTAAAGAGCATTTGCTACATACTGCGTAACAAAGAAGCGAGAAGTATACAGCCTCTCATCACACTGTCAACAGTTTATTGCAGGATTTTAAATATAATTTAAAAGCAGGCATTTAACCAAAATTCAAATATAAATTTGGTGGGCCGTCCGCGATTCGAACGCGGGACCATCGGATTAAAAGTCCGGTGCTCTACCAACTGAGCTAACGGCCCAAACTAAGCGCGAAATAATAACGTATTTATGAGAAATGGCAAGTCTTAGCACTAATAAAACTAATTAATATAAGCATATTTTCAATCAGCTTAAATCAAAAAACTCAAATAACACAATAGCTACGCTTGAAATATCACCTTAACTATAAGTTTTCATCCTATACTTATAAACGAGAGTTTTTCTTAAATTGTCGTCTACTGCAGCGGGATTATTATACTCGTTAACTATTGATAGCGCGTGGGGTCAGGTATACCTGCCTGCTCAAACCCTTGTCTACGAAAACGACAAGAATCACACTTTCCACAAGCCTTACCATCGTGATCTGCTTGATAACACGAAACTGTTTGACTGTAATCAACACCTAAGCGAATACCCTCATGAATGATCTCTGATTTGCTCATTTTCATTAAGGGTGCATTTATATTTAGCTTTTTACCCTCAACACCTATTTTAGTCGCCACATTTGCAAGCTGTTCAAATGCCGTGATGAAAGCTGGACGACAATCTGGATACCCAGAGTAATCTACGGCATTCACACCAACAAAAATTGCATCTGCTGATAATACCTCAGCCCAACCCAATGCTATTGATAGAAAAACAGTATTTCTGGCTGGCACATAAGTGATAGGTATCCCTTCCTCCCACTCCTCAGGCACATCAATTTTATCATCTGTCAGTGCTGAACCTCCGATGGCGCTCAGATCTATATCAATAACTTTATGTTCCACAACACCATTTTGAGCTGAAATCAGATTGGCTGCCTTAAGCTCTGTGTAATGCCGCTGGCCATAATTAAAACTTAAGGTGTAGCATTCGAAGCCTTGCTCCTTTGCCAATGAAAGTGTTGTAACAGAATCTAAACCACCAGATAGTAAAACCACTGCTTTCTTCATCGGCCCGGCTCATCATTCCACAAATATTTATGCAATTGCACTTGCAACCGTACAGCCAGTTTATCTTCAATGATCCAATCAGCTATATCAGCTGGCTGAAGCTCGCCATGAACTGGAGAAAACAACACCTCACACTGTTCTGCCAAATCGAACTCGCCTATTTTCTTACAAGCCCATTCATAATCATTTCGGTCACAAATCACGAATTTAAGCTGATCGGTCTGTTTCAATAAGCTAATATTTTCATAGCGGTTCTTAGATTCCTCGCCTGAACCAGGTGTTTTTAAGTCCATTACACATACCACCCGCGGGTCAACATCAGCGATGTTAAGGGCCCCGCTCGTTTCAAGGGATACCTCCGCGCCCAAATCACACAAAGCCTTCAGTAATAACAAGCATGATTTTTGTGCTAAGGGCTCTCCTCCTGTTACAGTTATGTAACGTGGTTGATACGACTGAACCTTCGCCACAATATCGCTAATGTCCATTTTAGTACCCCCATGAAAAGCATAGGCAGTATCACAAAAAGAACATCGCAATGGGCAGCCAGTCAAACGTACAAATACTGTTGGGAGGCCGACTGTCCTTGTTTCACCCTGTAATGAGTGGAAAATTTCCGTAACGCGGCACTGCATCAAAAATTCTTCCTAGTTTTATGCACTTAGCGTATTTCTTTTCCAATACGCTCCAACCGGACTTTCGCCAGGCGTGCAGAAGACGTTGCAGGGTATAGCTCTATTACTTTTTCTAAGTTATCTTTTGCCGTATCAACTTGTCCTAACTCATATTGACTAAACCCTTTTTTCAGAATCGCACCTGCAACTTTACTGCTAACGGGGAATTCCTTAATCACTACCTCGAATGCCTTGATTGCCCCTTCAAAATTTCGCAATACGTAATTAGCTTCCCCTTGCCAATAATAGGCATTCGGTAAATAGCTACTTTGTGGGTATTGTTCAGAGAAAGCAGATAACGCTATTATTGCTTCTTTATATTGTCCTCCCCGTAAAGTTTGATATGCAGATTGATAAGCGGCATCACCATTCTCTAGTGCCATTAATGAGGCCGCTGTATCTCTTGGCACTTCATTAACAACAATCCCTTCTCCCACTAAAGGTTGCTCTGGTGCTTCTACTGGTGCTTCTACTGGTGCTTCTACTGGTGCTTCTACTGGTGCTTCTTCTAGCTGAGTCGTTTCTTCTGATTCTGTATCAGCCGGTTCAACAAACGCTTCAAAGAAAGGCGCCTTACCTTCAGTACTTGCTGCTGTCCTACCAGGTTGATATCGACCATCAAGAGCAATAGACATTTCACTTTGACGCCGCCTCATCTCATTTAATTGATGCCGTAACGTTTCATTATCTCCATTTAGCCGCTGAACTTCACTCTGCAATTGCTCGACACGGCTCATCAAAGAAACCAATCCTTGCCCTTTAACAATTCGCTCTAAACTTTCAATCCTTTTGTTGAGAGCTGCCTCATCAGCCAATGCAGTATTCATGACTGAAGGGATTAAAAATAAACCCACTACGACTACTTTCGTTACTAAACTATTCATTGCTATCGACCTGTATATATTAATTCGACTCGACGGTTATTTTGCCAATTCGCCTCACCATCACCTTCACTTTGTGGTTGTTCTTGGCCATAGCTTACTACTTCAAATTGACTCATGCTCGCACCTTGAACCATTAAAATCTGGCGAATAGCAATTGCACGCCGCTCACCTAAAGCTAAATTATACTCACGAGACCCTCGCTGGTCTGTATGGCCTTCTAACTTAACACTCCCTTGTGAATATTCAGCTAAATATTGGGCATGCGCTTCAAGTGTAACTTGGTCTTTTTCTCTCACCGAACTACTGTCATATTCAAAATATACAATACGGTTTGATAATGCACTAGCTGGATCATTCAAAGAATCACCTTTAATAGCCTCTTCCCCTAAAATGACCTGTGTTTCTGCACCATCCAAATCACTCCCTGCTATATCTGGTCCCCCAGTTAAACCTCCGCGGTCATCAACAATAACACCGCCTTCATTTAATAAACTATCCATACTACTAATGCCCAAAGTACTACACCCTGTCAGCCAAACCAAAATAAAGCCCGTAACACTTAATTTTACTAATTTCATTAGGAAAGCTCCTGAATATTGTTTACTTTCTGATTGGCGACCATGCTGGTTCGCGAACATCGATCACAGTCTCACCTAGACGTTGATGAAATTGACCATCAAGAGAAACTGTCGCTAAAACACCTTTACCTTTTTGCTCGGTAGCATACAGGATCAAACGGCCATTTGGCGCAAAGCTCGGCGATTCATCGCGTCCCGCTTCTGATAACACTTTGACTAATCCCGACTTTAAGTCTTGCACCGCTATAAAAAATTTACCGCTCTGTCCATGTACCATCGTCAAATAGCGACCATCTGGCGAAATGTCAGGGGATGCATTATATGGACCTTCAAATGTCAATCGCTCAACACGACCTCCACTGGCAGATACTTTATAGATCTGTGGGCGACCGCCTCTATCAGATGTAAATATTAATTCTTTGCCATTTGGCATCCAAACAGCCTCTGTATCAATGGCTTGCGAACTATGAGTAACACGTGACAGTACTTTAGTTGCAATATCCATCACATAAATTTCTGCATTGCCACCTTTCGACAAAGTCATCGCTAGTTTTTTACCGTCTGGTGACCAACTAGGTGCACTGTTTATTCCTTTAAAGTTAGCAACGGAAGTCCTTCTCCCACTTCGCATCGCCTGCGTGAAAATCTCAGCACCACCATTTTCAAATGATACATAACTTAAAAGTTCTCCATTAGGTGACCAGCTTGGCGATAAAATTGGGAATTTGGACTGTAAAACTGCTCTTGGGTTTGCCCCATCAGAATCTGATACTTGTAGGGTGTAACGTTGGCTTCCATCTTTTTGCTTTATTAATGCAACAAAGGCAAGACGTGTAGAAAAAACACCTTTTTCCCCCGTTAAGGTTTGATAAACTTGATCCGAAATTTTGTGAGCTACACGCCGCAAACTAGAAGCTAAAACTTCATATCGCATACCTACCAATTGCTGCGCCTTATAAACATCGAACAATTCAAACTGTACTTTATAAGTCTGACCATCCTCGCTGCTTACATTACCAATTAATAACCCTTCCGCTCTTAGTAACCGCCAATCTTTAAAGTTGACTTCGCTTTTTTCATGAGGCGAAGAAATCAAGTCTTGATCTGCTATTGGAGAAAAAAGACCACTTCGTACTAAATCATTTCTTATGATAGCTGACACATTTTCCGGCGCATGGACACCTTCACTCCCAAACGGCACGACGGCTATCGGCAAAGCGGCTTCTGTTCCTCCTGTAATCTCAATTACTAGCTCAGCATTCACTTGCCAAGGAAGCAACATCGTAATTAGCCATAGTCTTACTAATAAACTTCTGCTCATTTTTTATTCTCTAGTGCGGCCTAAAAACAAATTTAAAATCTCGTAGTACTAATGCTGCTTTGGGCTCACGAGGCTGTGGCCATGGTGCCGCTTTATAAACAGCTGTTCGAGCTGAACGATCAAAGTTATCATTACCACTACTTTTTATAATGGAAACCTTATTCACATCACCACTCGGTAACAATATTACGCGTAAAACAGTTTCCATACCTTGTTCCGCATTGGCAGGTTCAATCCAATACCGCTTAATTCGCTGCCCAATCATTCCCATATACTTGTTAACTACAAGTGAAATTTTCCGCTTTTCTTTTTCCCTATTTTTTTTCGATATGCTTTCTTGTGTTATTCGTTGAGCTTCTGCTATTTTAGCTTTTTCCTCTGCTTGTTTTTTACGCTTACTTTCGACTAGGTTTTCTCTGTCTTCGGCAGCTTTTTTCTTTTTTTCTGCTTTTAATTGCTTCGCTTTATTGGCTTGCTTTTTTTTCTTTTTTTCTTTTGCCTTCAGCTTGGCTTTTAATTCACGCTTTTGCTTCTCAAACCTTTTATTTTCCTGTGCGATTGCTTCTCTTCGCTTTTGTTGCTGAATTTGAAGCTTTTCTTTTTTGCGATCTAGTACTTTCTTTTCGAGTCTAGCTTTTTCTTCAAGATGCTCTTGTCTTTGTCTAATCCCATCCAAAATCTGCTGCTCATTAATTATTGTCGCTTGAACAATATCAATATTTTTTGGCACAGCAACTCTTGTAGGAACAGAGTCAAAACTTACTAGTAGCATAAACACGATAATAATATGTAACGCGAGTGCATAACTGCCTGCAATAACATTTCCTAGCAATTTCCTGTTCATTCTTTATCGCTTTTTACTTGCTCCAGCTGTTGCGTTATCAAGCCTACTTTTGGGGCCCCCGCATCCTGTAATAAAGCCATTAAGGTAACAACACTTCCGTAATCAACTGATCTATCGCCTTTCACCATTACTGGTGTATTTGGACTTCTTGTCAGTACTGCACTGACCTTGGAACGTAGTTGATTCAGAGTAATAGCTTTGTCTTGCTTATTCCCGATACCGATATAATATAAACCAAGGGCATCCACAGATACAATCAATGGCTCACTATTATCCTTACTTGGCTCTATAGGGTTAGCACTCGCTTGTGGTAAATCTACCTGCACACCTTGTGTTAGCATCGGTGCCGTTATCATGAAAATAATCAGTAATACCAACATCACATCAATATAAGGAACAACATTGATATCCGACATCGGTTTTCGACGTTGCCTTTTATGATGTGTTGCCATCGCTTATCAGTCGTGTTGACGCTGCAAAATAGAAGAAAACTCTTCTAAAAAAGTATCGTAGCGATTAATCAGTCGCTCGACCTCGTGTGAATAGCGATTATATGCAATAACTGCTGGAATCGCTGCAAATAGACCCATTGCTGTAGCTATCAAGGCTTCTGCAATACCTGGAGCTACCATCGCTAGAGTCGCCTGCTGCACATTACCCAGCGCACGAAATGAATTCATAATTCCCCAGACGGTACCAAACAAACCAATATAGGGACTTATTGAGCCTGCCGTTGCTAGAAAGGGGAGTGACATTTCAAGTTGATCTATTTCTCGTGCAAGAGAAATACGCATTACACGCTGAGAACCTTCTAGCACTAAACCCGGCTCTGGTGCTGATTTTTTCAGACGTACAAACTCATTAAAGCCAACTCTAAAAATACCTTCCATACCTTGGCTTGGAAGTGAACTTGAGACGATTTCTTCATAGAGTTTGTTAAGTTCATTACCAGACCAAAATTTGTCTTCGAATGAGTTCGCATCTATTTTTGCCTGGCTTAACTCTTCACGCTTTCTAAAAATAAGCAGCCAAGAATAAAGTGATATCGCTAATAAAGATAACATCACTAATTTAACTAAAAAACTGGCTTCTGAAACCAATGTTATCATTGAAAGATCAGCATTCACCCTTTAACCCCGCCACTATGAAAGAAGGAATCGGCATAGGCCGAAATCGTTTTGAATCTAAACAAGCTATTCTAACCTTTGCCTCGCACAAAAGTTTCTTTTCACAAAAAACTTTCTGACTAAATGATAAACTAGCACTAGATATATTATAGAGCTGGCTACGAACAATTAGAGCATCATTAAACCTAGCGGGGTGTTTAAATTTAATCTCCATCGAATGAACTGCAAAAATACAACTATGTTGCATGATCAATTCATCCTGCTCAAATCCCAAACTACGAAGCCATTCTGTCCGTGCACGTTCCATAAAGTTTAAATATTGCGAATGATAAACGACATTCCCACTGTCTGTATCCTCATAATAAACACGAATAGGCCAATGAAACTCACCCACTAACATCATTTTTTTCTACAGAGTCCGTTGATAAGCCTAGATGTAACCAAGCACGCTTTGTTGCAACACGTCCACGTGGTGTTCTCATAATAAACCCTTCCTGAATAAGATAAGGCTCAATGACGTCTTCAATTGTGCCTCGCTCTTCACCAATAGCTGCTGCTAAATTATCGATACCCACCGGCCCACCATCAAACTTTTCAATAATCGCCTGAAGTAGCTTTCTATCCAACATATCAAAACCATTGTTATCTACATCTAATAACTTCAGTGCCTGTCTTGCAACTTCTATTGTTATCTGGCCGTCAAACTTGACTTCTGCATAATCTCGCACACGCCGTAATAAGCGGTTGGCAATACGGGGGGTTCCGCGTGAACGCCGTGCAATTTCAGCTGCACCTTTTACATCCAGCTCGATACCAAAGATACCTGCACTTCGCTGCACAATCGTGCTCAAATCCTCAGCAGAATAAAATTCAAGTCGCTGGACGATGCCAAAGCGATCTCGTAATGGCGAAGTCAAAGAGCCTGCTCTAGTCGTTGCACCCACTAGTGTAAAGGGCTCAAGTTCAAGTTTTATCGAACGAGCCGCAGGCCCTTCTCCAATCATAATATCAAGTTGATAATCTTCCATAGCAGGATAGAGTACTTCTTCAACTATTGGGCTAAGCCTATGAATTTCATCTACAAATAAAACATCATTAGGTTCAAGGTTTGTAAGTAATGCAGCTAAGTCACCGGGCCGCTCTAAAACTGGTCCTGACGTTTGTTTTATATTAACCCCCATCTCATTGGCAATAATATTTGCAAGAGTTGTTTTCCCTAGGCCAGGAGGTCCAAATATTAAGGTATGGTCTAAGGCCTCACTACGCCTTCGTGCAGCAGTTACAAACAGTTCCATTTGCTCTCGAACAACCTTTTGACCGATATAATCGGTTAGGCGAGCAGGTCGTATAGTTTTGTCTTGATGACTCTCATCTAATTGAGCAGCAGCAGATATAAAGCGATCTTCCATCCCATTCCCCTACCCGAAAAATTAAACCATAAAACATTATCTCAAACCTTCACTATCTTCACACTGTTAATTTTGACTAGTACTATTTGACACTTTCAAAATAATAAATTTTTACTTCTGCTGCAAAGCCTGCCTGATTAATTCGGCTGTACTCAAATTCTCTCCACCAACTAAACGGATCATTTTATCGGCCTCTATAGGCTTATAACCTAGGGTCACCAATGCTTCAATCGCTTCATCTTTGGCTCCTGCTAAGATTGATGCTTCCGAGGTGTTCGGTTTAAGTCCCATCGCACCACTGACTTCTTTCAAACGATCCCGCATTTCAATGATCAGACGTTCTGCTGTCTTTTTACCAACCCCTGGCAAGCGAGTCAAGCTAGCGGCATCACCTTCCTGCACGCTTCGGACAAAATCATCAACATCACTTCCGGATAGAATAGTTAGTGCTAATTTTGCACCAACACCATTAACTTTTAGTAAACTGCGAAATAGCAACCGCTCACGAATCGTCGCAAAGCCATATAGCAGTTGTGCATCTTCTCTCACAACAAGGTGGGTATAAAGCATCACTTCTTGTTCAAGCGCAGGTAGATTACAAAAAGTCGACATCGGAGCTGCAACTTCATAGCCTATACCTGCTACATCTAACACCAAATCTGGCGCTTGTTTTTCAATAATAATCCCACGAAGTCGCCCAATCATCTGCCGTAACGCCCTCCTCGACGTGAAGTTCGCATACCTTCTGGTAATTTACTCTTTTGTGAGCCACCGACATCAGCAAAGTTAGCATGGGTAACAGCACAAGCTAATGCATCAGCAGCATCCTCATCAGGTAACTCTGGTAATGCTAAAATAATCGACATCATGTACTGCACTTGATCTTTTTTTGCATGACCATTTCCAACTACTGCTTTCTTAATTTGTGTTGCTGTATATTCGTGTACTTTAAGTCCTTGATTCACACCGGCACATATAGCAGCACCTCTAGCTTGGCCTAGTTTTAAGGCTGAGTCGGCATTTTTATGCAAGAACACTTTTTCGATTACCATCATGTCAGGTTCATATCGTCCAATAATTTCGGTTAAACCTACAAATATTTGTCTAAGCCTCTCCGGAAAGTTGCCATCACCAACCATTAAACGTCCATTAATAACATGCTCTATCTTTCTATTATTAAGTTCAATAATACCAAAGCCTGTCTTTCTTGATCCGGGATCAATTCCTAAAATACGTGACATTCAATAATGCCTTTACTTAGCCTTGATCCGAATTTTCACTTAACTGCGCCATCACATCAGCTGAAAAATCGGCATTGGTATATACATCCTGTACATCATCTAGATCTTCAAAAGCATCAATCATGGCTAATGCTTGTTCAGCATCATGAACATCCAATGCTACTGTAGTTTCTGGATACATTGTTACTTCAGAAGACGTTGATTCGAGACCTAGCTTATTGAGGGCATCTTTTACAAGCGAGTAATCCTCTGGAATTGTAAAAACATCAATCGTACCATTATCATTAGTTATGATGTCATCAGCACCAGACTCTATGGCCGCTTCCATAACAAGATCTTCATCAATACCATCTGAATAGGAAATGATGCCTTTTTTATGAAACAAATAAGCCACACTTCCATCCGTGCCCATATTGCCACCTCGCTTAGTGAAAACATTACGAACTGCCGCGACTGTACGATTACGATTATCTGTTAAGCAATCAAGCATAATAGCGATACCATTCGGCCCGTAACCTTCGTAACGGATCTCTTCATAAGTGACACCTTCCAACTCACCAGCACCCCTTTTTGTCGCACGCTCAATAACATCACGAGTCATATTACCGCTAAGAGCTTTATCAATTGCTGCACGCAGGCGGGGGTTATTAGCAATATCGCTACCCCCTTCTTTTGAAGCTACGGTAATTTCACGAATGAACTTGGTGAATAACTTACCTCGCTTGGCATCTTGTGCACCTTTACGATGCTGGATATTTGCCCACTTACTATGACCTGCCATGCATTATTCCTCTCACTATTTTTAGTGGCTTACAATGGATCTACAGCCTATTTGATAATGCTTTCATTCCAGTGCTGATAATATTTGCTACGCCCATAAACTTGGTCAAAATACATTGCTTGTAACTGCTCTGTAATAGGCCCTCGACCACCATTACCAATTTCACGGTTATCTAACTCACGAATTGGCGTCACTTCTGCAGCTGTACCTGTAAAAAAAGCCTCATCGGCAACATACACCTCATCGCGTGTAATACGCTTTTCTACAACTTTCAGGCCAATATCAAGCGCTAAAGTCATAACTGTGGCACGTGTTATTCCTTCTAATGCTGAGGTTAACTCTGGTGTGTAAAGTACGCCATCACGAACCATAAAAAAGTTTTCACCACTACCTTCGGTAACATAGCCCTCTAAATCGAGTAATAAAGCCTCATCATAACCATCAGTTACAGCCTCTTGTAGAGCCATAATTGAGTTCATGTAATTGCCGTTGGCTTTTGCTTTACACATCGTAACATTGACATGGTGACGAGAGAATGAAGAAGTCTTAATTCGAATCCCGTTCGTCATGTTTTCTTCACCAAGGTATGAACCCCATTCCCATGCTGCAACCATAACGTGTGTTTTTAGGTTATCGGCACGTATTCCCATTCCTTCACTTCCATAAAAACACATCGGTCTGATGTAACCAGACTCCAAATTATTTTCACGCACTGCTGTTTTCTGAGCTTCATTAATGACTTCTTTATCAAAAGGCATAGCCATTCCCATGATTTTCGCACTGCGAAATAAACGATCGGTATGCTCTTGCAGTCGAAAAATTGCAGGCCCTCGATCCGTTTTATATGCACGTACACCCTCAAACACTCCCAAACCATAATGTAAAGTATGCGTTAACAAATGAACTTTTGCATCACGCCAAGGAATTAACTCCCCATCCAACCAGATGGTTCCATCACGATCTGCCATTGTTACTACTGCCATAATCTTTAGTCTCTATTTCATGTCTTAAACGTGGATCTCACTCAAACCAACGTAGCCAAATCCCTATTACTTGTGTTCGATATTTAGCCACTTCCTGAGCCGGCACTACAGTGGGCTTTTCTTGCAAGATACAATAATTTGCCAGTTTTCGATAAAAACGATAGGCATCCGCCAGCATACTACTCTCATGCCCGCTTAACTTACCTGAATCTATTAACGCCTCAAGCAAACGTATAGTATCGGTATAAATAAGCAGATCAGGGGTTGCTGAAGACCATGCCAACACTGCATACTGAACCATAAATTCTATGTCAGCAATACCACCTTTACCTTGCTTTAAATCAAACAAGTCTATTGTGCTTTTGTTTAACTGCTCACGCATTTTAGCACGCATCTTGCTAACATCTTTTGTCAAAATAGTTAAATTACGTTCCTGGCCCAAAATTTGTTGACGAATTGACTCTATTCGCTTTGATAATACTTCATCACCTGTCACACATCTAGCTCTAACTAAAGCCTGGTGCTCCCATGTCCACGCATCTTCTTGTTGGTAATCTTTAAAGCCAGATATATCCGTCACCAATAATCCTGACAGACCATTCGGCCTCAACCGCAAGTCAATCTCATATAAAATACCACCAGCCGTAACAGTGCTTAGCAAGTGAATCATCCTCTGTGCCAAACGGGTATAAAAGACCAATGCTTCTATTGGCTTTTCACCATCAGTAAACCCGTTATTTATATTGCTATCATATAAAAAAGCCAAATCTAAGTCTGACCCATAACCTAACTCGTAGCCACCAAACTTGCCATAAGCCAATACAGTAAATCCACAAGTATTTAAATCATCTCCAGTTGTGCATGGAGGACGACCATACTTCAAAACAAGATGCTGCCACGCCAGTTTCAGTACTTGTTCTAAGAGAATCTCGGCTAATTCTGTCAGCTGGTCACCAACCTTCATCAGTGGTAACACGTTAGTAATATCTGCCGCCGCTACGTGTAAAGATGCTATTTGCTTAAACTCACGAAGCAAATACATATGCTGCTCTAGATCAGTTTCATGGACCACATCTAGAGTCTGTAGTAGTTTAATAGTTTGTTCTTCTCGCTGAGGCACCCCATATAGGCTACGAGAATCTAATAACTCATCAAGCAACACCGGGTAACTTGCAAGCTGACTACTAATCCATGGGCTTGCGTCACAGAGCTTGATTAGCTGAGCCAAAGCCAATGGGTTTTCAACCAGTAAAGACATATAAGCCGTGCGGCGAAGAATGCTCTCAAGCAGAGGCATTAAACGTCTTAAACAAATATCCGCATTGGAAACACTAGATGCTGCCCTAACTATTAATGGTAGTAGTCTAGTTAAACGCAGGCGCTCAATATCACCCAACTTCTGGTATGCGTTACTCTCGAGTAATCCTGTCAAATAACTCACGATTACTTTAGGTTTCTGAAAACCTAGTCCAGTTAAATAACTAACCTTTTCTTCATCTACTGATGTCAGTAAGGATACTTCTTCAATATCTTCTAATACTCCTCTGGTTAATAGCAACTCAAAATGACTTTGAACTTGGCTCCTATATTTACCTAAAACAAATAGAAAATCTGGCGAACTGTTAAAACCCATTAATTTAGCAATGCGTAATAAACCAGCTTTATCTTCTGGCAGTTGATGAGTTTGCTTATCAGCAAATGCTTGGATACGATGCTCTACACGCCGAAGAAAAATATAGGCCCGCTTTAATTCATCAATAGTACTCTGTGACAAAAATTGGCGCTCGGACAATAAATCTAAAACTGTCAGTATGGGACGCTGCTGCAGAGGTAGGTCTCGGCCACCATGAATCAATTGAAACACTTGGCCTATAAATTCAATTTCCCTAATTCCCCCCTCACCAAGCTTAATATTTTTTTCCATCCCTTTACTACGCAATTGGCCCGATATCATTGTTTTCATCTCGCGTAAGGAATCAAAAACCCCATAATCCAGATAGCGCCGAAAAACAAAAGGCCTTAACAAATCCATTAGCTTTTCTTTAGACTCTTCGCTGCCTGTTATTGCACGTGCTTTGATCATCGCATACCGTTCCCATTCACGACCCTGCGTCTGATAATAATCTTCCATCGAATCAAAACAACTTACTAAAGCACCACTCTCACCAAAGGGGCGCAAACGCATATCCACTCGAAAAACAAACCCATCGGCAGTAACTAAATCTAAAGCTTGAATCAACTTATGGCCTAATCGTATAAAAAACTCTTCATTACTCAGCTTTTCATAACCTCCTTGCGTATAACCTTTTTCCGGGAAAGAAAAAATCAGATCAACGTCGGACGATAAATTTAATTCACTTGCACCTAACTTGCCCATGCCAAGTACTAAGAGTTCTTGCTCCTCACCTCGAGAATTGCATGGCACACCCAAGTCATTACTTTGCCACTTGTGAAGAACTGCTAAGGCTTGCTGAATGCAGGTATCTGCCATCCTCGATAAGTCACGTGTTGTTTCACTCAAGTCTGCCCATCCGGCAAGATCTCGCCATATAATGCGGACCATCTCACGCTGTCGGAAGTAACGCAATTTTTGCTGTAACATCACATTGTCAGACACTTGTTTCAGTCTGCTATTTAACCGTTGCTGATAAGCATCGTCGTCATAAACAAGGTGAATGTCGCCTGATGAGATTAACTCCTGTGCTCGCTCCTCGTAGCATTGGCCCCATTCATTAGCATATTCACTGCCCCCCAAGACTTGCTGCGCTGATACTCTTATGACCTTATCAGCAGCCAAAATTCTCTGCCATTGCTCAGATATTAGGACGTTGTTCACATTACTTGTCTCAACCAGTCCTTAGACATTACGGATGAATGTCTATGTAGCCACGCTTAATTTCATCAATTAAGAATTTAACACCTATTTGCACCACTTCTACACCACGAACAATGCTAGGTCGCTCACCAGACTTTCGCTCCATAGTATCTAAGGTATTTCCACAAATATAAAAACGAACACCATGCTCTTGTAAACTAGCAATTCGTTTGGAAAACTTATTCTCTTTAGCAAGCAGCAATGGAACACCAGCACCAAAAGCAATAATTTCAATATCAATCATTTCTTGACCGTAGCCCTTTGTAAGGTTGTTTGAAATATCTAGCACGGCTTGGTAATGGACCGGATCAGCATCGCTCACATGCATAATAATATGGGTATCAGCAAATGGCTTATCATCGTTAAGTCCTTCTTGGGCCTGGACGATACCTAAACTCAATACCATGACAATTAGACAAGTCACTATTTGTTTCATAATTAACTACCTTAAATAATCTTAAATGCCATTGTCGTCAATATTTAATTGAATAACAAGTAAGCTGTTCTTTTCCGTGCCTGTTTTAACAATAACTCATCAATTTCTACCAAAAGTTGTAATATGCTAGAAAGGTAGTAACATTTTTAAGGAGCCTTTAATGACTACAAATGTCATTTCGCCTGTCACAAATTTACTGAACCGACTTAATATTCCCTACGAGGTCATTACTATCCCTTTAAGTGAAGACCAGAAACCGATCCGAAGTCTTGAATCCTTGTTAACAAAACAGGAACTTGACCCTACTTGTATTATTCGTAGTTTACTATTTCAAACTGGCTCTAATACTTCTGTGTTGTTAGTTGTTCCTGGTGGTCTTAGGGCAGACTGGGGGGTATTAAGAAAGCACCTAGGTGTGCGAAAACTCAAAATGGCAGATTTCGATCAAGTCAAAGAAGTCACTGGTTACGTTGTCGGTGCTGTACCTCCCATCGCCCTCCCTGAGAACATACATACATTATTGGATGAGACTGTCTCCTCTCATACTAACGTCGTAATTGGCAGTGGTATTCTAGGGTATGCACTTTCATTATCTAGTCAAGACCTTACTTTAGCTATGGGTAGTGCAGTACAGACGGGTCTATTTAGCAAAATAGACCCGTGATAAAAAATGCCATATTTTCACCCTGTCGCCGATATCGTTATGCTCTCTGGCGCACATGGGATAAAAGCAAGTCCTCAGTATTATTTATTGGCCTTAACCCTTCTACTGCTGATGAGACGATTGATGACCCGACCCTCACTCGCTGTATCAACTATGCTAAAGATTGGGGCTATGGAGGTGTTTGCATTGCAAATGTTTTTGCTTACAGGGCAACTAAACCCAAAGATTTATTCGCTCGTAAAAGAATCATAGGTAAAAAGAATGATCATTGGCTATTAAAACTGGCTAATGATGCCGACTTAGTTGTTGCCGCATGGGGTAATCATGGTCAATATAAAAATAGAGCTTCGCATGTGAAATCAATGCTTAAAAAATTGTACTGTCTAAAAATAACAAAAAAAGGTGAACCTGCACACCCACTTTATCTAAGAGCCAAACTTACACCCGTTTTTTTTGCTCACCAAATCAGGGCTGTTGATTGATCGTCCAGTCATAACTAGTATATTTGACCTCATAATTTAATGGGATTTTCTCGACACTGTACTGATTGATATAAATAAGTAAGTCTTGTTTTTTACCAGAATGAACAAAGTCCTCAGTGTAAAAATCTAAAATCTTTGAGACATGAACTATACCGAGCTGGTGATCAATATTAAGGTGCTTTTTTTTATTAAAAAAATCTTCTGTTAAATCCAATAATTGCTCCTCAAGTATATCGGCACGAAATCGATCCTGAGGAAGGCGAGGACAATCTTTCACCATACAGTTCAGTGCAAAATGAACCCGAGGTTCATTAAAAGCCCTTATATCATTTTCATAATCATATAGAGATGTGGGTTTATTGCCTACAATAATAGTCCGTAATTTAAAAAACCGAAGCCGTTTAAAAAAACTGTCAAAATCACCAGGAATATCACGCTCAATGACACTCCACATTGCTAAGGCGTTATAGGCGTTTAAATGATAGGACAACACTTCAGCCTGTGAAGTGAATACTGCTTGATGAGAAGTTGGGCTCATCCTGGCAATAACATCAATATAGCTTTCTAAATACTTTGGTTCTTTTGCTAATGACTCGAAATCGATTTGTCCTCGTTCATCTACATAAGATGATAGTACTAACGACCAATTATCTAGCGCTACTTCATAATCAAGTTTTGTCACTGCACCAACTGAAGAGATCATTACTGATAAAAAAAACAGACATAATAATCGCTGTAAAACCTCAGACATTTTCTAATTACTACCACTTACTTTCCGAAACTTTTTGATATCGGGGATCGCAACATATTGCTCTATCGTTCCATCTTGCTTAGTCACTTGTAATGGCTGCAAAATAAAGTCATCACGCTTTGCATTATGTTCACACATTGAAATAGGACCTTGTGCCGTCATCACCATAAATGAACAAGCATCCACTCGCTCTTGCTCTAATTGAGTTGCATCCATAAAGTTCTGCATAAAAAAAGATAGCTTATTTACTCGCCCTCGACCTAAAAACACATTTCTCCCCATTTTCCAGGCCATGTCAGTCGCATATTTTACAGATGGCCACCACCAAGATGGCCGCTTTAATAAAGCCAAACTATAATCCAAGAGCAGTCGATAGCGCGATGCATGACGGTCGGTACGAATATGCTGAAAATCTTTTAAGAAGCGACCAAATAACTCACGATCAGCAATCACCGGAAATACTCGGTTATTCACAACTGCAGTCGGCATGTAACTATGGCAATCGCCATGCCCAAAATCGATGACACCCCAAGGTAAAGAGCTTGAAGTACCAAGCTCTATTTGCCTTTTCATCGATTGCTGGCTAATCAAACCATCTCGCGAACCCCATTCACCTCGGCCTGTCTCTGCCTGTAATTGAAATGACACTAAACCAACCTCGTTACTATGCTCAACAAAGAACCGGACCAAGTTTGGAATATGAAGAAAGTTGCCTTCATGTACAGTAGTATTAAAGACCACCATCAAATTTAGCCCGCTTGCACGATCAAGATATTCCTTACGAATTGTATTTAAATCCATTTCCGTATCAAAGCCTTCTCGACGTTGGGTTGTATCAACGTGAAAAGCAATATCTTGTAAGCCCACTGCTGCAAGATTTTCTAGCAAATTCCTCGTTGCAGCGATCCCATTGGTAAATAGAGCAGGATAAAGTCCAATATCAGCAGCATACTGTACGATGCTTATTAATTCTTTATGTTTACGTAATGTTGGGTCACCACCTGTAATCTGTACATGTGTCCCAACACCATAATGAATAATAACGTCATCCAGTCGCCGGAATACTTCTTCTATCGGTATATCATGCACTGACTGAGAATGTTCTGATAAATAACATAAAGTGCAGTCCAAATTACAGCGCTGGGTAATTTCCACAGCGACACATCCGATCGTTTGGGTGCGTCCTAGAACTTGATTCGCAGTATAATGCTCACCCATTCTCGTCCGTGTCTCAAACATCAGCTCATCATCACGTTTATGATTGATTTTCATTAATTAAAGCCTTACCCAAATAGGGTTATATCCCAGTGTGAACTGTATCAGGTTTGTTCTCATACTGTCATTACAGCTAAAAAAAAGCCCCAACCATTTGGTTGGGGCTTTATTAATCATAAAATATATGACTTACATCATCCCCCCCATACCACCCATATCCGGCATGGCAGGTGCAGATGCTGCTGCTTCCTGTGGCGCTTCTGCTATCATCGCTTCTGTCGTCAACATTAAGCCTGCCACCGAGCCTGCATTCTGTAATGCTGTACGTGTGACCTTCGTTGGGTCAAGAATACCCATCTTAATCATGTCACCATATTCACCAGTTGCAGCGTTATAACCATAGTTACCTTTACCAGCAGCAACGTCATTCAAAATCACCGAGGCTTCAGCCCCCGCGTTCGTCGCTATTTGGCGTAAAGGCTCTTCCATTGCACGACGAGCAATCTTAATACCTGTATCTTGATCGTGGTTCTCAGCTGTTAATTTACCTAAACTTCCTTCAGCACGAACCAATGCAACACCACCACCAGCAATAACACCTTCTTCAACTGCTGCACGTGTTGCATGAAGTGCATCTTCAACCCGTGCTTTCTTCTCTTTCATTTCCATTTCAGTTGCAGCACCGACTTTAATCACGGCCACGCCACCCGCTAATTTAGCGACACGCTCTTGTAATTTTTCTTTGTCATAATCAGAGCTTGACTCTTCCATGTGTGCTTGAATTTGTTTAACACGTGAAACAATTTCATCAGCACGACCGGCACCATCAATAATGGTGGTATTTTCTTTACTGATATTAATTTTCTTAGCTGATCCTAGATCTTCTAATGTAACTTTTTCAAGACTTAGACCTACTTCTTCAGAAATGACTGTAGCACCGGTCAAAATTGCAATATCTTGCAGCATCGCTTTACGGCGGTCACCAAAACCAGGAGCTTTAACGGCGCAAACTTTCACTATACCGCGCATGCTATTAACAACTAATGTTGCCAGAGCTTCGCCTTCAACGTCTTCAGCTATGATTAGCAACGGGCGGCCAGCTTGAGCGACAGCTTCCAGTGTTGGCAATAATTCACGAATATTTGATATTTTTTTCTCAAATAACAAAACGAAAGGATCTTCAAGATCAGCAGTCATTGTTTGCTGGTCAGTCACAAAGTAAGGTGAAAGATAACCACGGTCAAACTGCATACCTTCAACCACGTCTAATTCATTTTCAAACCCACTGCCATCTTCAACAGTGATTACGCCTTCTTTACCTACTTTCTCCATCGCTTCAGCAATAATATCGCCAACAGATGAGTCAGAGTTAGCTGATATTGTACCTACTTGAGCAATCGCTTTATTATCATCACATGCCGTAGACATGCCTTCTAATTCGGCAACAGCAGCCGTAACAGCTTTATCAATACCACGTTTTAAATCCATAGGGTTCATACCTGCAGCAACAGCTTTCATGCCTTCTCGTAAAATCGCTTGCGCTAGAACTGTCGCTGTTGTTGTCCCGTCACCAGCTGCATCAGAGGTATGAGATGCTACTTCTTTTACCATTTGAGCACCCATATTCTCAAACTTATTATCTAATTCGATTTCTTTAGCAACTGATACGCCATCTTTTGTGATGGTGGGTGCGCCGAAACTTTTATCTAAGATAACATTTCGACCTTTAGGTCCTAATGTGACTTTTACTGCATCAGCCAGTGTATTTACACCGTTGACCATTAAACTTCGCGCATCAGCACCAAACTTGACTTCTTTAGCAGCCATTTCTTTATTCCTTTTTAATATGCTTTTAAATTTTAATTAAATTATGTAAACGTTTAGCCTTCAATGACAGCGACGATATCATCTTCACGCATCACCAATAACTCTTCACCATCTACTTTAACTTCAGTGCCGGCATATTTGCCAAACAGAATTTTATCGCCAATAGCTACATCCATCGCACGCACTTCACCTGAATCGGTGATCCTACCTTTACCTGCGGCAATCACCTCACCACGGTCTGGCTTTTCAGAAGCGCTACCGGGTAATACAATACCACCTGGGCTTGTTTTTTCTTCTTCCACTCGGCGAACAATCACACGGTCATGAAGGGGACGAATATTCATTTACACTATCCTTAAAAAAGTCTATCAAAAAAGTTATGAACCCATAAGATGGGGCTTAAAAAATAAACTTCAAGTACTGAAGTTAAAATTTATCGCAAATGGTGCTCATCGTCTTTGTTGACGATTTCACCTTCTATAATATCGGAGTTTTCATGATACTGTGACGAACTGTACCCTGAAAACTGAGCCTTTTCTATCAGTCTCTTGATCAAAGCTTGCCTTAATAATGGTATTAACAATAAAAAGCCCGCTAAATCTGTAAAGAAACCTGGTGTCAGTAAAAGTCCCCCGCTAATCAATAACGCTAGTCCCTCCAGCATGGTTAATGCAGGCAACTGACCTTGGCTTATTGAAACTTGTGCTCTATGCATTGTGCTCAGACCCTGCATCCTTAGCAAACCAGCCCCAATGAAAGCTGTAGCCACGACTAAGAAAATTGTCCAACCCGCACCAACCTCTTCTCCAACCTGAATCAGGAAGTAAATCTCTATCAATGGCACTAATAAAAACACAATAAATAAGGTACGAAGCATCACTTTTCCATGTTCAACAGTTAGACTACATAATATAAGGTCTGTATTAATAAATTCAAGAGGCCCAAACTATTAACCTTTAGCGTTGTTTTAAAAAAACAAAGTGAGATATTTGTCGCAATGGCACATAATTGTTATGTCTGTTTCATCATTCTGAAATATTACGACGTTAATATATGCCCATCAAACAGTTTAGTTCTATTTCTATTCAATCAATCATGAGGATAGCACCTTGAGAATAAAATCTACGTATTTACTAATCGTTGCAGCATTGACGGGCATGGCAGCTTTGCCTGTCAACGCTAGCAATAACGCTATGATGGACTTATTAAAGGTTCTTCGTGACAAAGGCACCATAACTGCAGAAGACTTCCATTTGCTCGCTAGCGCTGCCAAAGCCGACCAAGAAATTAATCAAGAAGTCCAAGTCAGTGTTGAAAAAATCACCACAGCAGTATCTTCAGCGCCCAAAATAACGACTAAAGGCACGATACAAATAAAAAGCTCGGACGGCAAATACAGTTTTCGTCCTCTCGGCCGTGTTATGTGGGATTACCTCGATACGGATGAAAATGGTTCTGGTAATGATGATATTCGAGGCACCGAATTACGTCGTGTTCGTTTAGGCTTTCAAGGTAAAGTTGATGCTTACGGCTATAAGTTTGAAGGTGAGTTTGTTGGCGGCGATTCTTCAGTCAAAGATGCTTGGATCAACTATCGAACTAGATTTGGCAGTGAAAAAAATCGACTTGGTTTAAAGTTGGGACAATCTCATATTCAATACGGTTTGAACACTAAGATAAGTTCTAAATACATGACCTTTATTGACCGTCCCCTGTTTGCAGACAGCTCAATTTCACCTGCACGTGAATCTGGCGCCGTATTAACCTTTGCAGAACCTAATTATAAATGGATGCTCTCTTCTGGCTTTACATTTGGTCAGCTCGGTGAAGGTGATGCTGGTGACGACTCAACAAATAGGAATGAGCAAGGCACAACTATTTCCCTTAGAACCTCAGTTGTACCATTTATGAAAGATGAGCAGCATATGCTTCAAGTGGGTGCAGGCTATTTAAACCTTAGCGGTGCAAACAAGTATAGTTACAGTCAACGTCTTGTTAGTCATAATGATAAAGCAAAACATCTGTCTGCAGAGATTCTGTCTGGTGATTTAAATGATACACATGCTTTTACTACAGATATCTTTGGTATCTTTGGCCCACTTCATACTATTGCAGAATATAATAAGTATACGATGAACAGTAAGGAAAATGATGACGTCAAAATTGATAGTTACGCAGTTGAAGTCGGCTACTTCTTAACAGGAGAATCAGTTAAATGGAGTAAGGGATACACCACGGGGCTCATTCCAAAATCTAAATATGGAGCCTGGCAAGTTGCTGCCCGAATTGAAACCACTGAAATCGATGGTGATATCAATGGTACAGATGAAGTAGATAAGTTTACTGTTGGGTTGAATTATTATCCAACATCGAATATCAATCTTATGTTGAATTATGACAAAGTAACGGATTTAACCATTAATGGTTCGAACGTCAGCTTTGAACCTTCTGGGTTAAAATTTCGTGCAAATGCATACTGGTAGTATGTTTTAGATTTAATTCAATGGTAAAAGGTCTCACCTCACGGAGGTTCGGTCATCTTTTACCACTGGATGACTACCCATCTGACACATTAAAATTAACTAGCTTTCAGCTTATCGTGACAGAGATTGGGTGTTTTATAGTTTCATCTGGTAAAGTGATGATAACTTAATAAAAAAGAAGTCTTACTCGTGAACAAACTGATTAATATCTTATTTTTGACTCTTATTGTCATGAGTCCATTGACTAGCTCAGCAGAAACCACACGTTACGTCTCTGATCAACTTGAAATCACTATGCGTAATGGACAGGGCGTCAAGTTTGCCATCAAAAGAGTCCTGACAAGTGGTGACCGATTAGATCTTCTTGAAGAAGGTTCCACAGGATATTCCAAAGTACGCACCACAGAGGGTGTGGAAGGCTGGGTTCTAACTCGCTACCTAATGAATGCACCTAGTGTTCGTAAACTCGTTGCAAGCAGCGCCCAAAAAGTTGCAACCTTAGAGTTAGAGATAGCTGAGAGTGAAGAAGAACTCCAGACCCTTTCTACAAAAATTACTATTTCTAATAACGAAAATATGACGTTAAAAGAAACAGCTCGGCGCCTCAAAAAAGAGCTGGACTTCATAAAAACAACAGCATCAAGCTCTATTGCACTTAATAATGAAAACATTCAACTAAAAGAAAAAATCCAACAATCAGACCATAGTATGCAAGCACTTGTTTTAGAAAATACAGCGATGAAAAATAGCGAAGGTCAAAGCTGGTTCTTGATTGGTGTAGCGGTCCTTCTTGGTGGCATTATTCTTGGCTTAGTTCTTCCTCGCCTTCGCTTCCAAAGGAAAAATAACTGGGGAAATATTTAAGCTCAATCAAAGCCTTAGTTTTTCTTCAACTGTTCCACATCTCTAACTGCCCCTTTAGAAGCCGAGGTCGTTAATGCAGCATAAGCCTTTAAAGCTAAACTGACCTCACGCTCTCGCCCAATAGGCTGCCATGCATCGTCACCTTTTGCCTCCATAGCTATTCTTCGTTCTGTTAATACAATATCGGATACATCTGCTTTAATCATTCGGTTTGGAATATCAATAATGATAATATCCCCTTCCTCTATCAAACCTATAGCACCACCTTCTGCTGCTTCTGGGGAGGCATGGCCAATGGAAAGGCCCGATGTCCCTCCAGAAAAACGACCATCCGTTAACAATGCACAGGCTTTACCTAACCCTTTAGCTTTTAAATAGCTGGTGGGATACAGCATCTCTTGCATGCCTGGCCCACCTTTTGGGCCTTCGTAACGAATAAGCACAACATCTCCCTCTACAACTTGATCTGTCAAAATTGCTGTCACAGCTAGATCTTGAGATTCAAAAATGCGTGCTGGTCCAGTAAAAGTTAGGTTTGACTCATCGACACCCGCCGTTTTAACGATACAGCCTTCTTCAGCTAAATTGCCAAACAGCACTGCAAGCCCACCATCTTGACTATATGCATGTGCAATGTCACGAATACACCCATTCTCACGATCTAAATCAAGTTCAGGCCAGCGGCAGTCTTGACTAAATGCTACTTGGGTAGGAATTCCTGCTGGGCCGGCCAAGTAACGCAATTTTGCCACTTTACTATCGCTACGTTTAACATCCCATATATCCAAAGCTGCTGCCAGACTCTCGCTATGAACCGTAGGTATCTCTGTGTGTAGCAAACCACCAGCTGCTAATTCCCCCAAAATACTCATTACTCCACCAGCACGATGGACATCTTCCATGTGATATTCAGGTGTTGCTGGTGCTACTTTGCATAAATTTGGAATTTTGCGCGACATGCGATCAATATCCGCCATTTTAAAGTCCACTTCACCTTCATGTGCCGCCGCTAATAAATGTAGAACTGTGTTTGTGGAACCGCCCATCGCAACATCTAAAGCAATAGCATTTTCAAACGCTTGCTTATTAGCAATCGAACGGGGCAAGACGCTGTAATCATCTTGTTCATAATGTTGCTTAGTAATTTTAACGATCTGACGGCCAGCTTCTAAGAACAACTCTTCACGATCAGCATGTGTAGCTAGTAGAGAACCGTTGCCCGGCAGTGATAAACCTAGTGCTTCCGTTAAGCAGTTCATCGAGTTGGCAGTAAACATCCCTGAACATGAACCACATGTTGGACAAGCTGCACGTTCAATTTCGGCTACATCCTCGTCACTAACACTATCATCTGCAGCTTGGACCATTGCATCCACTAAGTCTAATTTGACATCTTTCCCCGCTAATTTGGTTTTGCCCGCTTCCATCGGGCCCCCAGAAACAAAAATAACTGGGACATTAAGACGAAGTGCCGCCATCAACATACCAGGCGTGATTTTGTCGCAATTGGAAATACAAACAATCGCATCAGCACAATGGGCATTAACCATATATTCAACCGAATCAGCAATAATGTCTCGTGATGGTAAGCTATACAACATGCCTCCGTGCCCCATCGCTATTCCATCATCGACGGCAATAGTATTAAACTCCTTTGCTACACCGCCCGCCCGCTCAATTTCGCGCGCAACTAACTGACCAAGATCTTTTAAATGAACATGGCCTGGGACAAACTGAGTAAAAGAATTGGAAATCGCAATAATTGGCTTACTGAAATCATCATCTTTCATCCCTGTCGCTCGCCAAAGTGCCCGTGCACCTGCCATATTGCGGCCCGCGGTCGATGTTTTAGAACGATATACTGGCATAGTGATTCCTCAAACTAAGTAAAATGATCTTAACCAAAAGGAACTTTAGTTACATTTAATTCCACAAATTTTACACGCAACTTTGCAACCTTGCTTAGACTAGGATAAAAAGAGCACTATGAATGACAAAATAATATCCCCATTAGTGCAACATATTGCGACAACAACCAGCTGGTTCCGCCATGCTGCGCCATATATCCACAGTCACCGTGGTGCTACATTTGTAATTTCCGTCGATGGTCAAACAATAGCATCAAATAATTTCAACAACTTAATTAACGATTTAGCGCTATTAAACAGTCTTGGTATCCGCCTAGTTATCGTTTATGGTGCGCGCCACCAAATTGAACAGCAGTGCCAACAAAACAATATTCCAGTGCAATACCATCAAGATTTACGTGTCACCGACGATGCAAGCCTAAAAATTGCCAAGACTATTGTTGGGCAAATTCGTTTGGAATTTGAGGCTAAGCTATCCTTTAGTTTACCCAGTACACCAATGGCTGATGCACAAATTAGATGCAGTAGTGGTAACTTTGTTACTGCGCAGCCTGTAGGCATCATTGATGGTGTTGATTTATGTCACACAGGCCAAGTTCGTCGTATTAACACCAAGGCTATTGAACAACAGCTCGATTTAGATAACATCGTGTTATTACCCCCTCTAGGTTACTCACCAACTGGTGAAGTCTTTAATTTATCGGCTGAAGCTATTGCTACAGCATGTGCCAGCCAACTTAAAGCGAATAAACTCATCTTTATTGGTGATGCTCACTCGGAATTACCGAAAGAAATGACTGTAATGCAAGCGGAAGATGCCCTCATGGATATAGAGCTCGCTAATAGTTATACCCTTCAAGCGGCTGTTGATGCTTGTGAAGCAGGTGTCAAACGCGTTCACCTGCTTGACCGTGCACAGGATGATGCTTTGTTACAAGAGTTATTTAGTCGTGATGGTGCAGGAATATTAATAAGCGCGAAGGCTTTCGAAACCACTCGAATAGCTACAATCAATGATATTGGCGGTATTTTAGAATTGATCCAACCCCTCGAACAAAGTGGCGTACTAGTCAAGCGTGCGCGTGAAGAGCTTGAGCTACATATTGAAAACTTTGTAGTAATGGAGCGTGATGGAACTATCCTCGCATGCGCCGCCCTACATCCTTACAATGCACATAAAGTCGGAGAGTTGGCTTGCGTTGCTGTGTCTTCTGACTATCAAGGTTCTAGTAGAGGTGAGCAATTACTTACAGCCATCGAAAACCAGGCTATGAAACTAAAACTGACTACGCTCTATGTCTTGACGACTCAGGCTACCCATTGGTTTTTAGAGCAGGGGTTTGTTACCGCAGAAGTTTCTGATTTACCAGTTGAGAAACAAACCCTCTATAACTACCAGCGCAATGCCAAGGTGCTTAAGAAGCCACTACTTTAGCTTTTTCACTGCCTTCAACTCGTTTTTTATATTCTGGGAATAATAACGGTGCTAATTCATGTAAGGCTTTTTCATAGACTCGACGCTTGAAAAATACAATTTCTTTCGTAGGTGTCCAGTAGTCTACCCAACGCCAATCATCAAACTCTGGCTTTTCATACTGGTCTAACTTAACGTCTTCCTCTTTACCAATAAATCGCAGTAAGAACCAACGCTGTTTTTGACCTATACATAGAGGTTTATTCCCATAACGCAGGTACCTCTTAGGTAAGCGATATCTTAACCAGCCAGTTGTTTCTCCTAATATTTCAACATGCTGCTGTTCTAGACCTACTTCTTCCATTAGTTCGCGATAAACCGCCTGTTCAGGCGTTTCATTAACTTTAATGCCCCCTTGCGGAAACTGCCAAGAATCATGACGTGCTCGTTGCGCCCATAACACTTGGTTCTGTTCGTTACAGAGGATAATTCCTACGTTTGGTCTAAAACCATCTTTATCAATCACGAGTCAAGTCTCTCATTATTGAACTAGCGCACCAGCTAATAACGTGGTAATTTTTTAATAATGATTAGATTAGACAATGCGTCCCACGGATGCAAACCATTTTGGCTTACAATAACAATATAATTTCTCTTCACAACAAGAAAAAATAACATGGCATTAGCAATCTTTGATTTAGATAACACATTGTTAGGTGGAGACAGTGACTACCTTTGGGGGGAATACCTAGTCGAAAATAAACTGGTCAACACTGTGGATTATCAGAGCACTAACCAGCACTTTTATGAGCAGTACGTAGCAGGTAGTATGGATATTTTTGAGTTTTCCGCCTTCCAATTCAAGCCGCTGGCGGATAATTCTATAGTCACATTAGAACAATGGCGTGAAGATTATCTAATCAAAAAAATAGAGCCCATCATATTAGTTCAAGCCAAAGCTCTAATTGAAAAGCACCGGCAACAAAATGACACCTTAATGATTATTACCGCTACAAACAGCTTCATCACAACACCTATTGCAAATAAATTAGGTATTCCCAACCTGATAGCAACTGAGCCTGAAGTTATTGATGGCCACTTTACAGGTGAAGTAAGTGGCTGCCCTTCATACCAAGAAGGTAAGGTTACCCGTCTACAGGATTGGCTCAAAGATACTCAGCACTCTTTAGACGGGAGTTATTTTTATAGTGACTCTCATAACGATCTACCTCTTTTAGAACTGGTGGAATACCCCTTCGCAGTTGACCCTGATCCTGAACTCAAAGTAATTGCTCAAGAACGGCGCTGGCCTATTATAAGTTTGAGGCAGTAGGGTTTTCAGGATCTCAATAATCACACATTTTAATAGAGCTAAACTACAATAATTGATACAATTCCTGCTTTGTTAACATTAATATCAGGCCGTCAATATGGAATGGGAAGTAGTTATCGGGCTAGAAATTCATGCCCAACTCGCCACTAAAAGTAAAATATTTTCTAGTGCAGCTACTACTTATGGCGCGGCTCCAAATACCCAAGCCTGTGCTGTCGACTTAGGGTTGCCTGGGGTTTTACCTGTTCTAAATCAAGAAGCTGTCAAAATGGCCATTAAGTTTGGTTTGGCAATCGATGCTAAATTAACTGAAAGATCTATTTTTTCCCGCAAAAACTACTTCTATCCAGACTCACCAAAGGGATATCAAATTAGTCAGTTTGAGCTGCCAATTGTCGGCACAGGGGAATTAGCTATTGAATTAGAAGATGGAACAGAAAAAATCGTAGGTATCACTCGTGCCCACCTTGAAGAAGATGCCGGTAAATCAATGCATGAAGACTTCCATGGACAAACAGGTATAGATCTAAATCGTTGTGGAACTCCGCTACTAGAAATTGTCTCCGAGCCTGATATGCGCTCCGCAAAAGAAGCTGTCGCATATATGAAGAAAATTCATTCATTAGTGCGCTACATTCAAATCTGTGATGGTAATATGCAAGAAGGATCCTTTCGCTGTGATGCCAATGTTTCTGTTCGCCCTGCCGGTCAAGAAACCTTAGGTACTCGTTCAGAACTAAAAAATATCAACTCTTTTCGTAATGTCGAGCGTGCTATTAATATTGAGGTAGAGCGCCAAATAGAATTAATAGAGGATGGAGGTAGAGTTGTACAAGAAACACGCCTCTATGACGCAGATAAAAATGAAACACGCTCTATGCGTAGTAAGGAAGAGGCTAACGATTACCGTTATTTCCCAGATCCTGATTTATTACCGCTCGTACTTGACCAAAAAATGATTGAAGAAGTAAGGTCAACCATGCCCGAACTACCCAAAGCAAAACGCGACCGTTTTATAGCAAATCTGGGCTTATCACTCTATGACGCAACAGTACTTACGAGTAGTCGAGAAGTGGCCGATTATTTTGAAGCCGTGTTGGAATCAGCGAACAATAACGACTCAAAATCTTGCGCCAACTGGGTCACTGTCGAATTATCTGGCGCGCTCAACAAGGCAGGCCTTGAAATCGATCAGTCGCCAGTTACCGCGGAACAATTGGGTGGCCTTATCGCTCGAATTAGTGATAACACCATTTCAGGGAAAATCGCAAAAAAGATTTTCGAAATTTTATGGGCCGGTGAAGGAGATGATGCCGATAGTATCATCAAAGATAAAGGACTCAAGCAAGTCACCGACACTAATGCGCTCGGTACTCTTATCGATGAGGTAATAGCTAATAACCCTGCACAATTAGAACAGTACCTTGCAGGAAAAGAACAGCTATTAGGTTTCTTCGTTGGTCAAGTAATGCAAGCTTCAAAAGGTAAAGCTAATCCAGCTCAAGTCAATGAATTACTAAAGGCTAAGTTAAATCAATAACCTCACCCCAGAATAATAGAAAGATGAGAATATTAAATCAATTTTACAACTCTTATATCTACCTAGTCAGTTAGCCCTGCAATTTCTCTAGCCGCTGCTAGCAGAGCCAACCTCGCTATGACTCCGTAGGCGTAAAAACGATTGGGCTCAGCATCCGGAGTTTCTTGCTTATTGGGGGTTATGCAGGATTGTGCAAATGCCAAAGGCTCAAAATGCATACCAGGAGCATTTAAATTCTCATTTTCACCCCTACCTGTATGTACACGATAAAAGCCACCCACCACGAAGCGATCTATCATATAAACAACAGGCTCAGCGACAGCATCCTCAAAACCGATAGTTTCAAAAGTATAAACCCCTTCCTGAACTAACACATTTTCAACAACTAACCCTTCTTTACTCGATGCCATTTTAGTCCGTTGCTTACGATTTAAACTCTCTATTTCTTCAGCACTCTTCACCATCATGACTCCCATACCATAGGTACCAGAATCGGACTTCACAACTACAAAAGGCTCTTTATCAATGCCATATTCATCATATTTCAATTGCACCGCAGCTAATAATTTAGACACGTTCTTAGTTAAACATTCAGTGCCCTCTCGCTCTTTAAAGTTAACCTTGCCACATTGAAGAGACATTGGCGATACTAGCCAAGGATCAATTCCAATCTGTTCAGCAAACAATTCTGCCACCGACTGATAATGGTTAAAATGATCTGATTTTTTCCGAGTCGACCAGCCTGCTGCCAGTGGTGGTGACAACTGCTGGTCTAACCCCTCTAAAATAGTAGGTCGTCCAGCTGATAAGTCGTTATTCAACAGAACTAGACATGGAGAATAGTCGCCCAAAGCCACACGCTCACCAACACGCTCCAAAGGCTCTAATAAACACTTATTACCAGATGGTAAATCAACTACAGTCGCTTCCGTTAAGTCATCTCGAATGCTTCCAATTCGCGCTTCAATACCCGCTTGTTCAAAAATACCTCTCAGCATTTCAAGGCTTTCCAAATAATACAAATTCCGTGTGTGATTTTCCGCCACAATCAAGACTTTTTTGGCTTGAGGACAAGCCCGCTCGACTGCTGCTTGCACAGCCTGAATACACAGAGGCACGAACGCCGGATTCAGATTATTAAACCCAGCAGGAAAGAGATTAGTATCAACAGGCGCTAGCTTGAAGCCGGAATTACGTAAATCGACAGAAGCATAAAAGGGTGCAGGTGTCTCTAGCCATTGCTGACGTAACCAAGTTTCTACTTGAGTTTGGTGTTCTAGTAAATGCGCTTCGAGTTGAAGAAGCGGCCCCTGCAATGCGGTTGTAAGGTTTGGCACGCTAGAAGTCATTTAGTAAAGCCTTATATTCAATCAGAGAGTCACTTTAGCATCAGCAACATAGAAATAGGTGCGCAGCTCAAGACAGCACGGTTATTTATTGTCTATTTTCGTATGTAATCAACCCATATGGCAAGAATAAGTTTTGGTATATGTCACTAGCTTGATAATAAAAAATAGGTTACCTTCACAATTGGACTTGCTATACAACACTAATTTTATAATGGTATGTTATCTAGCTGTGATTGATAAACTAACTAAATCTCCTAGCTTAAAAAGCATGACCAAACAGGGTATTACTAAAATATCAAAACAAGCTGCCCACACAAGTGCTTGGACTGCAATAGATTTTAAAATCGCTCAAGTTAATTATTTGCTCCCCATGCAAGAAGTACTCGAAGTACTCCTTGTGCCTGACCAAATAACACTAGTGCCAAAATCAAAAGCTTGGGTCTATGGGATCTCTAACCTTCGTGGTAAATTATTACCCATTTTTGATTTAAAATGTTTCTTCTTTGGTAAAACATCTAAAACCAACAGCCGCAGTCGAATTTTAGTTATAAATCACTTCGGCTTATATTTTGGCTTGCTAACTGATGAAGTCTTTTGCCTTAAACACTTTCAGGAGCAACCAAAACAAAACGCACAACAAGAAGGCAACCCAATATCAAGTTATCTAAGTGGCAGTATTAGCCAAAAAAGTGTCTCTTGGAATGTGTTTAGCCTCCGAAAATTAACTAGCGATCCACGGTTTCTAAATGCCGCCAAGTAACATTAAAGTTTTAGGATAATCATTATGAGCTCTCCACGTAAACTATTTTATTCATCTTTATTTAGTTCACAGAATATTTTCAACTTATTCTTAACCCTACTTTTTGCCAGTATTACTGCTATTGGAGTTTGGTTATTAGCCACAGAACAATACCTGCAATTATTAGCCACAGAGCAATACTTACAGTTTTTAGATAATAAGTTACACCTAACTGGAATAGTCCTTAGTGCCCTTATAGTCACTATATTTCTGACTATTCGCCTTAGTTATTTACCAATTACAATGTTACAGGCGACACTAGACGACATAGTGTTAAAGAACCGGAGAAACCGAAATGCAATCATAAGGTTATTAGAAGAGGTGGGAGGGTTAAAAGATGGGGACTTGACTGTGTCTGCTAGTGCCGACAACAACATAACCGCTTCAGTTGCTGATACTGTTAACTCAACAATTAATGAGCTCCGAAACCTCGTCAGTAAAATTAATATCAATACATTAAAAATTGCATCTGCTGCACAAGAAACTCAGGCCACAGCCCTCCATTTGAACGATGTTAGTGATCATCAAGCTCAACAAATTTCAGAAGCTAGTCAGACTATTACAGAAATCACTAACTCTGTTGAACACGTCACACTAGATGCAAACCACTCTTTAGTTATGACAACACAGTCAACCAACTTAACTGGCCAAGGACAAAAATCTGTTACAGAAGCAATAAACAGCATAGATATTGCCTATGAACACATCCAAGAGAGCTCAAAACTTATCACAAGGCTCACCGGTAACTCACAACAAGTCAGTGACCTTGTCGAGCTCGTTAATGACATTGCAGAGCAAACTAATATCATTTCGTTAAACGCGGCTATACAGGCTAATATGGCCGGTGAAGCTGGGCATGGCTTTGCTGTAATCGCTGATGAAGTGCAACGTCTAGCAGAACGTTCTAGTAAAGCAGCAACACAAATGGGCAATCTCATCAATACTATTCAAAGCGATTCTAGTGAAGCCCTAAGCTCTATAGAAAATGGCACCACAAAGGTACTCCTTGGCAATAAGCTCTCACGTGATGCATTTATTACCCTAGAGAAAATAGAGGCTCTTTCTCATCATCTTTCAGAGCATATTAGTAATATTACTTCTGCAACAGAACAGCAAAGCAAAAAAGCCCTGTCTACAACCGACAATATGAATATTGTTCAAGAAATAACGATGCAATCATCTACTGGTAATAATGAAAATGTTGCATCACTCAACCGTCTTCTTGAGCTAACTGATGATCTACGCACCTCTGCTTCTGGCTTTAAGCTGCCCTCATAAATATCGAGATTATTAGAATGCCATTCAACACGCCGGTAAACTCATTTCTCTCTTGGTCGAAGCAATTATCATGATGGGTGATGAAGAACTGCTTGAAGCCTTTATTCAGGAATCCCTACTATTACTTGAGTCAAGTAATAGTGTTATTAAGCAATGGCAAAAAGAACCTCGTAATGATGTGCATCCAAAACAGCTTCAGCGCTACCTTAATACACTAAAAAATAGTGCCTACTTAACTTCACTATTCCCCATAGCTGATTTAACAGGCCACGCTGAGTCTCTAGTCTCTCTTGTGATAGATAATAAATTTGAAATAGACAATCTATACTTCAATTTATTACAACGTTGCCAACTTCGCCTTGCAGATATGCAGGATCAATTGAATCGTCGAGCCAACATAAAGCTCGCTAATGACCTTATTGCCGAAATACATCACTTTCTAGTTCAGCAAAACCCAGAGCTTGATAACACACAAATACTGCCCACTATCAGCGCCGCTATAAAAAGTGAAACACTCAGCACTAAAATTAAAGCATCGATTGGCGGTGAATTAGTTCAAGTCAAAGCAAACTTATTCAACCTTTCGACTAACTTTTCCCATGACGTCAATATTTCATCTGCTCTTATAGCAGGACAAAACACAGCTATCCGTAATCAGATTCATGAAATGGATTCCACCTTTGAACACCTTCAAAAACAACTTAAAAAGCTAACTCACTTTTCAGGAAGGCAACAGATTTCCAGGGATTTAACGGACAGCTCTACTCACTTGAAGCAAATCATTCATTCCATAAGAAATTTAGTTAGTGAATCAGATACTCTCATACTGCATCAAGCAAAACTTAGTGATAATTTACATCACGACTTGATGAATACGCGCCTATCTTCTTTTAGTGAGCTAATTCCAAGATTAAATCGCTTTGTTCGACAAATAAACGCTGAACTAAATAAGCCTACTAAGCTGATAGTTTATGGTGCTGATCTTAAACTCGACAGCACTACTCTCGATCTAATAATAGCTCCTTTAGAACAAATAATTCGAACTGCAATTAGCTACGGAATCGAAAACCAGAAAGAGCGAAAACAGTCGGGAAAAAATGACGTTGCAAAACTGACACTTACAATCACTCGTCATGAATCAGAAATCAAAATTAATCTTTCAGATGATGGTAAAGGCATTGATATCGAAAAAATTCGTCAAAAGGCCGATACTCTCAACTTAATTAATTCTGAAAGTATACCTAGTGATAATGAGGCACTTCAATTAATTCTCCACTCCAATTTGATGTCTGTTGATAGCACATCTGATATCGCATTACTTGGAGTGGGACTTGATGTTACCCATAGTGAAATTAGAGCTTTAAAAGGCGACTTTTCTATCCAAACAGTCAAGAACAAAGGTACTGAATTTAATATTCACCTACCTATAACACTATCAGTTGTGAAGGCCTTGCTTGTCGGATGTACTAATGGGCAATACGCTATTCCTCTATCATCCGTTCAAGCAGTCGAACGTCTTACTCTTGAGAAAATTAAAACCACAATGGCACAAGATGCGCCTTATACACATAAAGGCAATAACTACCATTTTTTGTCTTTAGCTCACTTATTAAATCAACCTTTTTGCCTGCATGATGACCCCTCGGCACAATTGCCATTATTTCTTTTTAAGTCAGGAGAGGTTCAACTCGCCATCTTAGTTGACTCAATTGATACTATCAGTGATATTTTCATTCAACCTCTCGGTGACCAGCTAAAAAATATAACAGCACTCAATGACGCAGCTATCCTCGATAATGGACAAGTCATTTTTGTTTTAGATATTCCTAGACTTTTCAATGATATCAAGAAAAATATCAAGGCCTACAATCCATTCATCACTTCATCGCCAACTTCTAGTCAGCCATCTATCGCCATGATAATGATAGATTCCCTCACAATGAGAAAAGCGACAGAAAACCTATTAAAGCGTCATAATTTCGAGGTGATCTCTCTTGATGATGGTGCCAATGCTTTCAAATTATTGAATGAAAATGCCCCGGATGTACTTTTACTTGATTTTGAAATGTCCAACATGGATTGCTTTGCCTTTTCTACCCTAGTTAGAAGTGATAAGCGGTTTAGTAACCTACCCATCATAATGTTCTCATCTTCCACGGATCCAAAACAACACGAACAGTCAAAAGTAATCGGTATTAATTTTGTTCTAGCCAAATATTATCAAGAAGGTGAGCTTATAGAGAGCCTGCAAAATATAATGGGAGAAAGGTACCCCTTTTCTGAATAAGCTAGAAGAAATAGTTCTCCAAGAACTATAAAGTTACAATTCGCCATTATCATTTAACATTTTTAGTTTATGATGTTCTTATGGTTTTTTTTATAAAAATATTTCTATTTAGCTTGTTAATCATGCTACCAACGCACGGCTTTGCGAATAGCAATAGTGTACTGGAACAACAACGTACAATTTTTCAAAAAGCTAAAAAGGCACTCGAAAAAAGAAATTTTACGCAGTTCAAGCACCTTAAAAAGCAGCTAGGCGACTACCCATTAAGTAACTACCTTGAATATCGTTATCTTCGTTCAAGACTCAATCAGACCAACTCTAAAAAAATTGAACAATTCATACATCAGAATAGTGATACTTTTTATGGCTCAAAACTACGTAACGTCTGGTTAGATCGCCTCGCCAAAAAGCGACAATGGAAACTCTATCTGGAACACTATCAGCTTCCACAGCCTTCATCCCGGCAGTGCTCTCGTATCAAAGCCTTGATTGCAACCAATCAACATAGCCTAGCTCTAGCTGATATATCCTCGCTTTGGCTTGTAGGAAAGTCGCAACATAAAAATTGTGATTTCCCTTTTCAATACTGGCAAACTAAAGGGAAATTAACTAATAGTTTAAGATGGCAGCGGCTCAACCTGGCGCTCCAAAACCAGCAATTTCTCTTCGCAAATTACCTTGCCAAATCTGTAAAAGATAAAGCAGCCGCTAAACAGTTTATTTTGCGTTGGCAAAAAATGCACTACAGCCCACATTCCCAACTCAAATTATTGCCTTTAAAAAGAAAAAAAAATACTGGCTCCCACCCTATAAACCTTAATATAAGTGATAAAAACCTCGTACAGTTTGGCATCGCTCGACTATCTAGAAAATCGACGACAAAAGCTTTTCAACAATGGCAACGATTGGCTGCTTTCTATAACTTTAGCCCGCAACAAAAACATAGCATACAAGCTAATATTGCCAATCGCGCCGCTTTGAGTAGACAAGACAATACCCTCACCTTTTTTGGCGATCTTAAGAATGAACACTGGCGAGTGCGAGCTGCACTCTGGCAGCAAGATTGGGTTGCTGTACAACTGGCTATTAAAAGCTTAAGCCTTGAGCAACAAAATACAAATCGCTGGCAGTATTGGCTAGCCCGAAGTCATGCTGCTTTAGGCGACCAGCGTATAGCTGACGAAACATATCATAAGCTTATGTTAGATCGGGATTATTATAGCTTTCTTGCAGCTGATAAATTAGGTAAAGATTACCTCATGAACCACCAGCCTTTTACTTTCAAAAAAGCCCGACTAGACCAGCTTTCTAAACGAAGTGACATTGCATCTTTGCACGAGTTTTATGTACTTAACATGGGCCTAGAGTCCCGCCAACAGGCATATTATTTAACCCAAAAACTGCCCAAAGATGAATTGGAAATGCTAGCGGTTCATACCCATCAATGGGGCTGGCATAATCAAACTATAGCCTTACTGGGGAGAGCACAATCATGGGATGCTCTCAACCTCCGTTTTCCTGTAGTCTATGAACAAAAGATGGTTCAAGCTGGCCGTGATAACAGACTAGATGCCTCTTGGCTAATGGGTATTGCTAGACAAGAAAGCGCTTTCAATCCGAAAGCGCGCTCCCCTGTTGGAGCTTTAGGTCTAATGCAGCTGATGCCTGCAACAGCTAAATCCATTGCTAACCAAATAAAGCAACCCTTAAAAGGACCATATGAACTTGTTAACCCGAGTCGAAATATTCAACTTGGCAGTGCTTATTTAAAGCACGTATATAAAATAAATAAAAGTAATCCAATTCTAGCTACTGCATCTTATAATGCTGGTCCACACCGCGTTTCCCGCTGGTTGCCTAAAAATAAATTGCCTGCCGATATTTGGATAGAAAACATTCCCTTCACAGAAACCAGAAGGTATACCCGCAACGTTATCACTTATGCTGCTATTTTTGACTATCAACGTCAACGTACGATTACACCCTTATCGATACGCATGCCTGCAATAAACCCTAAAACACCTTAAACTATCATTATGGAAACATATCTAGTCGGCGGCAGTGTTCGCGATCAACTTTTAGGCTTACCCATTAGAGATAAAGACTGGGTCGTCGTCGGTGCCAGTCCAGAACAAATGCTCGAGCTAGGCTTCCGTTCTGTCGGTAAAGACTTTCCTGTATTTCTTCACCCTAAAACCAATGAAGAATATGCTCTAGCAAGAACAGAGAGAAAAGTCGCGCCAGGTTATAAAGGCTTTGCAATACATGCTTCACCCGACGTTACTCTAGAACAAGACCTCGCAAGGCGTGACCTCACTATCAATGCTATTGCACAAAGCCCCGACGGCAAACTTATTGATCCCTTTAACGGACAAGCAGATCTTAAAAATAAATGCTTACGCCATATTTCGACAGCCTTTAGTGAAGACCCAGTTCGCGTACTTCGCATCGCTCGTTTTGCTGCACGCTTCGACTTTTCTATCGCAAATGAAACTCAAGATCTTATTAAGAAGATGGTTGATAGCAATGAACTCGACTACCTTGTCCCTGAGCGTGTCTGGCAAGAATTAGCTAAGGCCTTGTCCACAGAGAAACCATCATTATTTTTTACCACATTGCGTAATGTCGGTGCGCTGAAAAACCTGTTCCCAGAAGTGAACCGCTTATTCGGTGTCCCTCAGGTTCCGAAATGGCACCCCGAAGTAGATACTGGTATTCATGTCATGATGGTAATTGATCAAGCAGCTAAATTAACTAAAGATATTGCTGTTATCTTTGCCGCACTCTGTCATGACTTAGGTAAGGGAACAACTCCAGCTAAAATACTCCCTCAACATAAAGGCCATGAAGCCCGCAGCATAGAGTTAACACAGCTACTGTGCGAGCGGCTCCGAGTACCCAAAGATATCCAAAATCTTGCTCTAAAAGTCGCTGAATATCATACCCACATGCACTTGTTGACTGAGCTAAAACCTAAGATAATTCTTGAGGTCATTGATGCATTAGATGCTTATCGAAGGCCTCACCAGTTTGAGCAATACCTCCTTGCAAGTGAAGCTGATTTCAGAGGTCGCCCAGGCTACGAAAACGTTTGTATGCCGAATATAAACCTTTTCAAACGCTGCTATCAAGTCAGTAAGGCTGTTGATACTCAACCCATCCTTGATGCTGGATTTCATGGTAAGGCGATTTCAGTAGAGTTGGCTCGTCAACGGACTGACGCCATTGCCAAGCTTATGAAAAGTGTGTAACCAAATCTAAAAACTGACCTAAACCTCTTCTAATTGCAGTAAACTTCACACTTGTTATTTTTTTAATCAAAAAAAGACAGGATTCAAAGCTATGAGTAATGTTATTTCAACCAATTGGGCTAGTGTTAATAAAGCCAGTCAACCTCTTGTCGACCAACTAGTTGAAGATGCTCAGGCATTACAAATAGAAATAAACACTCTAAACAATGGAACACGCATTATAGATGCAGGTGTTAATTGCATTGGTGGCTTAGAGGCAGGTCGCCTCATTGGTGAGATATGCATGGGTGGCTTGGGCACGGTCACTTTGGGAACCAATAGTGGCTTTGAAAACTGGCCATGGTCAGTAAATGTTCATGCAAAAACACCCGTTTTGAGTTGCCTTGGCAGTCAGTATGCAGGTTGGAGTTTATCCCACAAAAGTGAAGAAGGTAATTTTTTTGCACTAGGCTCTGGCCCCGGTAGGGCATTAGCTGCAAAAGAAGAAATACTGAAAGAATTTGATTATAAAGATTATGCTGAATCAACATGTATTGTTTTAGAAGTTGATAGTTATCCACCCGTTGAGATCGCTGAAAAAGTTTCAAAAGACTGCGGCATTGCTTCCGATAAGCTTACTTTTATCCTAACACCAACCTCCAGCCTTGCTGGCGTTATACAGGTTGCTTCTCGAGTATTAGAAGTAGCAATGCATAAAGCTCACACGCTTCGCTTTCCCATGGAAAAAATTATTGATGGATATGGAGTAACTCCTGTTGCGCCTCCAGGTGGTGATTTTATGACAGGCATGGGCCGAACTAACGATGCCATCCTTTATGGAGGTATGGTTCAACTATTTGTTGATTGTAACGATGAGGAAGCGGAAGAATTAGCTAACAAAATGCCTAGTCATACTTCTTCAGATTACGGCCGACCTTTTGGCGAAATCTTCAAAGCTTATGAATACGATTTTTTCAAAATTGACCCTATGCTTTTTAGTCCTGCAAAAGTCATTATCACCAGTGTCAAAACAGGTAGAAGCTACACTGCTGGCAAGTTCAATGCTGACATGTTAAAAACCTCTTTTGGTTTATAGCTTTAATGCTAAGTGATTGCTACCAATGAGGCCACTTTTCAGGAAAGAATCATGAGTAAGTCTCCTCACGTTGTTATATTTAATGATTCCCATGGTTGGCATAGCAAACAAATAGTGGATGCTCTGTCCCTCTACAACATCAGAATAACTCTCGCTGATCTAGCACAGTGTAGTATCAATTTAGATCAACCGACAGGCCTCTGTATTCCAGGTTTAAAAAACACTCTGCCTGATGCCGTCATGGTCAGAGGTATAGCCTCAGGCTCCTTGGAACAAATTACCCTACGGATGGATGTCTTACACACTCTTGCCGAGCTCGGAGTACCTGTCTTCAATAGTGCTAAAGTAATTGAGCACACTGTCGACAAGGCAAGAACATCACTTAGCCTGCATCTTGCAGGTCTACCCACACCTAAAACCTGGGCATGTGAAAATAAGACCGTTGCACGTGAAATTGCCTCTCAGCAGCTCTCTCAAGGCTACTCCTTGGTCATTAAACCCTTATTTGGCTGCCAAGGTAAGGGGCTTGAGAAAGTCAATTCACTCGCTGAATTTGAGAACATCAAACCTGCTGGCCAAGCATTCTACCTACAGCAATACATTCCACCTTATGAACCAAATCAATGGCAAGACTGGCGATTAATGGTTGTTGACGGTAAGGTTTGTGCTGCCATGTCTCGGCGCTCAAAACATTGGATCACCAACTTTTCTCAAGGAGCAGAGTGCATTCCAGTCCCGAACAACTGTGACATGGCTAATCTTGCCATACAAGCATGTGAAGCAGTCAATGCTGATTATGCTGGTATAGATATTATTCGAATGAAAAATGGTCAATACACTATATTGGAAGTGAATAGTGTTCCCGCATGGAAAGGTATCTCTCAAGCTACAGGTATTGACGTCGCAAGCGAAATTTCTAGAGCACTAGCCCGTAAGGCAAAGCAAAACCTAGCTCTTGTATCTCAGAATGCTAAACACTAGCAGTATTAACAAAGCTATTGTTTGGGCTTGCCAACAAGAAGTGTCCGCACCAAAACCGGGCAATGTGAATTGTTATGGTGAAGCCCATCGCATGTCTGTGCAAGACTTTCTCAAGAGTGCACAAGCCATCGCACCCATTTTATCCCAAAAAAACCTTTCTGTAGGTAGCATGATCCTCAAATCAGTGATTGCAACTCGAAAAGTCGTAAATTGTAATACCAATTTAGGCATCATCTTATTATTTGCTCCACTCTGCAAAGCAATTCGTGGTTGTAATACGAGTGAACAATTACCAGAATCATTGAGATATCTTCTCAACAATCTTACCCTCGACGACACCAAAAATGCCTATAAGGGTATTCGATTAGCACAAGCTGGTGGGCTAGGAAATAGTAAATTGCATGACATAAATAATGAGCCGACAGTCACGCTCCGCCATGCAATGGAATATGCTAAGGACAAAGATAGCATCGCTGCACAGTACCTAAATAATTACCATGATGTTTTCGGCCTAGGCCTAACAAATTTGACATCATCGCTTAATTGTGGAGAAAGTATTGAATGGGCTAGCGCTTTCGCGTATCTTAATCTTTTATCTGTCATCCCAGATAGCTTAGTCACTCGCAAACAAGGACTGCCATGTGCAAATTCATTGATGAATGAATCTAAGGAAATGCTGCGAAAGCTCAATGGAAACAAGAAGCTGAGTCAATTTGAGAGTGACATCATCTTGTGGGATAAGGAATTAAAACAGAAAGCAATTAACCCCGGTACAACTGCGGATATGACCGCTGCAACTTTGCTAGTCTATGCATTTGAACAAGCGCTTTCTTAAACTGAATTTTGGTACTATTACCTTTTAAAAAAAGACTTATAGTATTAAGTAGGGCATACGTTCCTTGAATACGTATACAATCATTGCTTAAGACAGGTAATGTCTAATTTGAGAATATTAAATATTAATATTCTATTTGTAACAGGAAAAAAATAATATGCCTATTATCGATCGCGTCCTTGTTGGAGAATCTCTCGTCATTGAAGATGGAGATCTAGACAACGTTGCACACATTGACTTAATCATGGGCCCACGTGGTTCGGCGGCCGAAGATGCATTTTGTCGCACATTAACAGATCAAAAGCAGGGTGTTAACGGTCTTTTAGCTGTTGTCGCTCCCAACTTAATGGTAAAACCAGCTACAGTGATGTTTAATAAAGTCACTATCAAAAACATGAAGCAGGCCGTTCAAATGTTTGGCCCTGCCCAACGCGGTATTGCAATAGCTGTTGCTGAGTGTGTTGAAGAAGGCACTATTCCAGCAAACGAAGCTGATGACTGCTTCATTTGCGTAGGTGTCTTTATTTCTCCTACTGCTGATAGCGATCAAAAAATCCAAAATTGGAACTACCGTGCTACTAAAGAATCAATTGAACGTGCTGTAGCCCGCGAGCCAAAAGCAGCAGACGTTCTCGCGCAATACAAAACCTCAGAGCACCCCTTTGCTCCTAGCTAAGTTTTGATACATTAATTGCACTGCCTTTAATCATAGGGCAGTGCTTTTTAGTGACTATTTCCAGTATTGTTCTGCTAAGCCCACCTTCATGTAATGCAGTTGCAACTAATACCTTTTCAACACCAGCATCATTGAGTAATTCTAGATCTCTATCCCCTCTCACGCCGCCAGCCATCACAACATTCACTTCCTTATTTCTATCCATCACTTTTTTTAATAAACCCATATCAGGCCCTTGACTATTTCCGACATAATCAAGATGCATCAAAATAACTTGATCTGGCCACAAGTTTTCATCTTCCCATAATCTAGAGTCGCCCAAAAGCTGGCCATGCCTAAAATCCAAAGATAATATGGTCTCTCCACCACCGGGTAGTAAAGTCATATCATGTAACGTTTCACTGGCTAGAACCGGCCTTATTCCTCCAATATTGGATAACACC
>MDSY01054732.1_pt1 | contig 42177 bp, 22 predicted proteins | sample 811131 | NCBI WGS metagenome assembly MDSY01 (sample SAMN05326643, study PRJNA326480) | marine metagenome | isolation source: seawater | place: Atlantic Ocean: South West | collected 2010
CGCCGCGCGCGACGCCTACGCCGAAAAAACATCTGCGACCGCCGAGACGCGCGTAGTACCCCACGCGTCGCGCCCCCAATCCAAGCGGTCGCGCCACCGCGTGCACCATCGCGGCGCCGGGAGGGTGTGCAGCGGGGCCACCGCCGACAGGCAACAATTGCAAAAACCCGAAAAATAAAAAATCACAGTCTACGTGTGTTCCACGCTACATAGATATTACAATCGCACCTAAGCAGTCCGCTGTGACCTTAAATAACCCCCTCACAAATCCCCGAACACCGCTTTTTGCTGAGCCAGGGATTCCGCGTACGCCCGTTCCACGTCGTCCGAGATGAACTCGCGGGGCGTGCGGCCGGTGAGGGTTACGCGATTTCTAAGCGGCGGGCGTTCGAACGAAAACGACGGCGCCGGCATCTCAGGCGGCGGAAAATACGGCGGCGGCGACATTCTTTGCGCGTGATGCACAGGCTCCTGATGATGCGTAACCAGGAGCTGTACATCACGACTACTTTCCGCAACTACCGGGGGTACTGGCTGCATCACTGGCTGCGGCACAGCACGACTCGGCGGAGGCACGGATTGTGCGCCAGACGGCTTCGGCGGCGATTGCCAGTGCGACGGAACCGCCGCGTAATTGTTTTCAGCTCCGGGAGGTGTTTGTCGTTGCGGCGTCGGCGCGTCTCCAAACACGGACCCTTCCTCATGTTCGTCATCCCCTTGCTCTTCATACTTCGTGAACGCGTACGCCGGGGGCTCTTGGCGACTTTTATGGAAGTGCGCCATCTCGTGTTGCCTCAACGTTGCCATGTCGACTCGCTCCTTGAGCCGCCGCGTCGCGCGTAGCCGCTCTTCGTACTGCTCCACCTGCTGTTTCGTCATCACCGGCTCTAATTGCGGAACGACCGGCGCCACCGGGTTCGCCGTGAGCGGGTACGCGTGAGAAGGCAACACAGGTTGCGCTGAGTCTGCCGACCAGTTCCTCAAACCAGTCGGTAAATCAACCGGTTGCCCTCGGACCGCGCGCGTCACGCGCCCGACGCTTTCGTCCAAGTCAAGCGCGATTTTAGACCTCAAATCCGATAAAGTAGGCGCGATGTCTTCCTCAGGCACAACGTGTGCGATGGGCGGCAAATTCGCTGCAATCTCTTCCGCTTTCGCCTCCTCCGCTTTGGTTTCCAAAACTTTCCGTTCCAGCGCCTGCGCTTTCTCGTGAAGCTCGATTAAGATTTGTTTCTTCTCGTTCTCTTTTCGTTGCGCCGCCCAGAGCTTCTCGTTCGTCAGCATGATCGCTTTTTTCAACAGCTCCTGCTCCTTGTCCGTATTCAGCTTGTGTTTGGCGAGGTCCAGGAGCAGCGGGTCGGTGGGTAAGGTACCGTTGAGTTGGAATTGAGACCACTCGTCGTGTAACGCGGACTTAGCAGCCGTTTGAGCTTCAATCACCACGGAAGCTTTCTCGGCGTCTCGAGAGTGTTGCGTAACCTTCGCAGACCACTCGTCCAGACGGCGAGAACCCGACGCCTTTGCCGCGTTCGATCGTTCCGACCGGTCCTCTTCCACCGCTCTTTCGTACTCCAGCGCAATCGTATCCGCGGCTGCCTTCCTTGCGATTTCCGACAATAAATCGATGTCCCTCGCCGCAGCGCGAACCACGGCTTTTGTGGAACTGGCTTTGTATTGTCCACCCGCGGCAACGAGCCCGTCAGTATCCACGTCCCTTCCTGATAAGTGCGCCTGTTCTTTCGCCGCTAGGGCGGCTGTCTTTTCAGGAGGCGATCGCGCAAAGGGAGGAAGTTCAGGCGTCGGTGTTGAGTCCATTTTCAGTAGCTCTTTTGGAATTATAATCGCGGGTTCGGGCGACATGAGCGCTTCGGGGATATCCGCGACGGGTGACATGGGAGGCGAGCTTCGCGGTGGAGGTGATGAGGGTTCAGGCGACCTCGAAAGTTTCGGCGACACCGCAGGTACAAGCTTCGGTGACACCGCATGTACATCCTTCGTCGGTGTCGAGGGTACGGAGGTTACTGGGGATTTCGTAACTGCCGGAACCTCTAACGTCTCCGGCTCGTCCACGGGCTGAGTCTCCTCCTCCTCTATCGCCTCTTCTTGTTCCGGTTCCATTTCAGGGTTCACGACACCAAACGTTACTTGAACCGTTTGATAGTTTACGTCACTCACGGTGTGTTGCGCTGTCTCAGACACCGAAACGTCCAGGTGCTCCCCGACCACCGCGAGCGATTCGGTCGACTCACTCAAACTTTTCGCCGATTGCTGTCGCGTCGCTTTCGCCGGCGAGTTGTAAAAATTGTCCCACGGAGGGCGATCCTCAAGAGGCACAGGCTTTCCAGGCGACTGGAGCACGGCTTTCCAAGGCGATGCAAGCAGGTCATCCACTTTCCGGTACGCGCTGCCCGAGTAGTCCATAGACGAGCGCGCGGAGGATGGAACCGATTGCCTTTTTTGCGTTTCGAATTGATTCATGGAATTGTCGTACCCCAGCTCAGCGCTGGCTCTCGCCGAGCGCGCGTAGTTCTCCCGCATCGTGGCTTCCGCGCGTCTCAGGGACCCCACAGTGACCTTTCCGTCCGGACCCCTGCGAATCAAAGAAAGCGCCTCACGTAAATCGGGGTTGTTCCTTGACAGCTGTGTGAGCTCTCTCTCCGCGATTTCAGCGCTTTGCGAACTCGACCCAATACCTTCCGCGACGCGCACCGCGACCCTTGCTTTGGCGGTCGTGCCGCCATTTCGCGCCAGACGACGTGTCCTTGCCTCAACCACGGTGTCGACCCGGGCGTGCGCGGTGTTTTGGGGCTTGGAGGAGGAGGGCTCTGCGGCCTTCGTATCGTGCCACCAGAACTTGGATGGACCGACGGACCGCTCAAATGCGTCGCCATCGTCCCCAACAGACGGATCGCCCGTTCGCCAGCGCGCGATGCGCGACGCGAGCTCGGATCCCGTGCGCGACATCCAGTCACTCCAGTTCGCTACTCAGACGCGAGGGCAACAGCCTACACTCCCAAGTGCGCAGAGGGGTGTGGCATTGTGAAGGCAGTGGACCTGCCGACTTTTCATCAAACGGGCAAACGGTCGAGCTGCTCTCGGCTGGTTCAAACAAAAACAAGTGCGAAACAAAATCTCAGTCACAAACTACAAACTCAACTCACTGCTCATCATAAAACAAACCTAGTACATCCCCCCCGGCATGTGGAACTCCCCCGCGAATGTTTCAACCTCTTCTCTTAGCTCAGCGATATCGGGACGCGCGTTGTCATCCAGGTACGCGTTGAAATCCTTGAGCTTCGGTCCTTCCGCCGCCGCTTTGCAGTCGATCGCGATCTCGACACCCTTGTGGATCAGATCGGCGACTCGGATGAAATCCTCCTCGAGCATGCCTCGGGTGGTCATCGCGGGCGCGCCGATTCGGATTCCGCCCGGGATTAGGGCGCTGGTGTCACCAGGTACGGAGTTCTTGTTCAGGGTGATGTGGGCTAGGTCGAGAATCTTTTCAACTCGCGCGCCGTCGACGCCTTTGGGGCGAAGATCGCACAAGATGAGATGGTTGTCGGTCCCCCCAGACACGAGCGAGTACCCGTGCTCCACCAACCTGTCCGCCATCGCCGCGCAGTTCTTCACAACCTGCTTCTGGTACTCCACGAACTCGGGGGTCATGGCTTGCTTCAGCGCCACGGCGAGCGCGCCGATGGTGTGGTTGTGGGGTCCGCCTTGCAGACCGGGGAACACAGCCGAGTTGATCGCTTGTTCAAACTCCTTCTTGTAGAAGATCATCCCGCCTCTGGGGCCTCTCAAGGATTTGTGAGTAGTGGTGGTGACGATATCCGAGTACGGAAACGGGTCGTCCACGATGTTCGCCGCGACCAGCCCGGAGATGTGCGCCATGTCCGACATGAGGTGCGCGCCGCACTTGTCACAGATCTCGCGCATTCGCTTGTAGTCGTAGTTCCTGGGGTACGCCGACGCGCCGGCAATGATCAGCTTGGGGCGGTACAGCATCGCGTTGGCTTCAAGCGCGTCGTAGTCGATAGTGCCCTTGCTCTCGTCGAGGCGGTAGGGCAAGGATTCGAAAAAGATCGACGTCGCTGAGATCTTCTTCTTGGGGGTGTAGAAGCCGTGCGTGAGGTGGCCGCCGTGGGGAAGGTCAAGGCCCATGATCCTGTCGTGCGGGTTCAGTAACGCGGTGTACACGGCGAAGTTGGCGGGCGAGCCTGACAGGGCTTGCACATTAACACCCCACTCGTCCTTCTTCAGCCGGAACGCCTCCAACGCGCGGTTCTGGCAAAGCGTCTCGGTCTGGTCGATGAACTCGTTGCCCCCGTAGTACCTCTTGCCGGGCAATCCTTCCGAGTACTTGTTCGTCAGGCACGAACCGTTCACCTCCATCACCGCGCGCGACGTGAAATTCTCGGAGGCGATGAGCTCCAGGCCCAGACGTTGACGTGTCTTCTCGCTGGTCATGATGGCGAACATCTGTTGGAAGGTTTGGAAAGAAAGAGAGGTTAGAAGAGACGCGAATGGTGATTCGAAAATTCGCCCTTTTCGGACTTTTCCGAAGCTCGAAACGTCGTTTTCATTCTCGCGAAAACGTGAAATATCGCGCGTGTGACTCGTGAAACGGTGGTCTAAATCCTCGACTCGGCCGCGAATGCCGAGTTGAGAATTCCGCGTGGTTGGCGAACCCTTGGCGAAAGGAGGGGACAAATGCAGGCGGGAAGGGTTGGCGGGAGGCCTGCGGGTTACGATCGTGCGCGATAAAATCGATGCGTGTGGGTGAAGAAATCGCAACACACCTCGGGGTCGAGTTCCTCCACGGACGTGTCCGCGAAGGGGGCGTTGCGAAGGCCGCTGCCGGGCTCGGCGACCGCTTTCAAGGGCTCGGGACCTGGTGGTGGTTTGAAAAAAACGAGTTGTCAGAAAGATTGGAGATTGGAACGGGTTAGAGAGTGGGTGTCATGGTTCGTGTTACGCTGAATTTCGTGGGCGTTCGTTGCGACGACGAGGCCATGTCCGATCACAGCGAACGTGGCGTCAAAAGAGCGTTCAAACGATGCACGGCGAGCTCATACAACACAGGCAGATGTCGGCAATAAATATCAAAGGCACGTACCCTTCTTCTTGTCCGCGGCGCGAACCACGAAGGCGCGGCGCGCGGTTGGGCGCGACGCAGCCGCGGCGCGCACTTTGGCGGCGCCGGGCGCGACGCGCGCCTTCGCGGAGAGGAACGCAGAGGAGTGGGTGACGGCGGACATCGTGGTGTGTCTCGTATTGTGAAGACTTGCTAGGGCAAGAGTTAGTTTTGCCATTTGTTCGCCGCCGAAGGCCAATGAAACGTGTCCGCCCATGCGCTTTTTCTTTTGGGGAATGTCCAGACTGGACGGCGGTGCGGTGAGCGCCATTTTGCACCGAATTTGGCCTACGTGGCACACACCTCGCTCGCGCGCAAAGGTTGTTGTTTTCAAATCGCTCATCGCACTTTCACGATGCGCGTTCCCTTTGCGTTGTCTTCGGTCGGGGCGATCCCGCCCCGCGGTTCCGGCGATGGCAAAAGGGGCAGCACTAGCTTCAGCAGCACGAAATCAGGCTCGGCGACCTTCAAAGGCGCTGTGAAGCCTGCAGGCCAAGGCCTCGCCATCTTCAAAGCCGCGTACACCTGCGCAGGATTAGGCGTGGTGGGTGATTTAGTGGCGCAGACCATCACGAAGAGGAGCGCGAGGAAGGCCGATGGTGCTGACACCAAGGGTGGCAAGAAAGCGGTCACTGCTGCTACTGAACAGGCGTACGATCTCGTGCGCACCGCTCGACAGTGCGCGTACAACTTCGTGTTCTACGGCCCCGCGCAGCACTTCTGGTACGCCGCGTTGGCGTCAAAGTTCCCCACCGCGGCTGGCGCGAGCTTAGCGACGAACCTCGCCCCGTTCGCGTGGAAAGTGTTTTTGAACCAAGCCGTGCTTGGGCCCGTCGTCGTGGCCACGTTTTTCGGGTGGACTATGACCCTTCAAGGCAAGGCGAGGGAGTACCCTGCGAAGATGGCGAACGATGCGCTGCCGGCGTTGAAGAGAGGGTGGGCGTTTTGGGTCCCTGCTGCTTCCATCAATTTCGCGTTAGTGCCGCTCAACACGCAAGTGTTGTACATGTCCTGCTGTTCGATCGTTTGGAACTATATTTTGTCAACTGCAGCGGCGGGGGGTAAGGTTGCGGCGGTGGATCCCAAAAAGAAGAAGTGAGGGGTGATGGCTATATAGAATAAGTTGTTGCGACGAGCACGTCATCAATCAATGATTGAACTCGTGCACTTTATCACTTTTAGATTTGTAAGCTCGCGGCGTTGACAAGAACCTAACCGACCACCCTAGTTGTCCTCTACCGCCCGTGTTGTTCTCCTCTACCCTACCCTACATCTACCTTGTCACCCTACCCTCCACTGATCGGCGGAATCACCGCGACTTCGTCCCTGTCCGTGAGCGCCAAGTTCTCCGTGGCATACTCCTGATTCACCGCGAGCACCGCGCTTTGCAACACGGTTTGCAAACCGGGGTGCCTGTCGATAAGCGCGGCTCGTAGGGAATCCGTGTCCGCCGCATCGAAAGCCTCCTCCACCAACCCACCCGTAGCCTCCCGCGCGCGCGCGAAGTACAAAACAGTCACCGACGGCATCGTACTGTGCGCGTTCGAGACTGGTAGGGATTGCGTCGGCGCATTCTTTCAGACAAAAAAATAAAAAGTAAATGTGAAACTCACAACGCACGTGTCTATTTGCTCTACTACAATACATACTACGGTTCCGTCCACAACTCTACATCTCACTCTCTTCCTGGTTCACTTCTGAGGTACTAGGCTGCGGCGCGTGTAACAGCCCCGGTATGGGCAGGTCTTGTATGGGCATTCAGTCCGACGTCGGGAAATAAATAATTTCTCACTTTCGTCGTCAACCCCAACGCGACGCCATACGAGATTGGCACCATAATAAACGCGGTGACCACCACCACTATCGTCGCCCTTTCCGGGTGCCCGTTCCAGTGCAGAATCTCATACACGTAGGGTTGGCCGTCGTTGTTTTCTCCGTTCGGGATGGCTAAGGTATATATTATATTGAAGGTCATATACGTTAACAGAAACGCATAGGTGTTCCACAGGTCGATCAAGTTGTTCAGCGACATTCGCGTCGTGAGCGTTAAGCTGGTGACCATCATGAAACAAAGCCCTCCGTGCGCCACGACGTTGTCCGCGGTGACATTCGTGTACTTCGGGGAGTACAGCAGGCCCCAGTACATGATTGTGATTAGCAGCTGGCACACCGGGGCGGCGGCTTTGGTGCGCCACAGGATTCGCACAGCGAGAGGGATTTGCGTTTGCGAGTTTCCATTGATACCATCGTCATTGCCAACAGTGTGTTCCTCTCGTGCCGCCACCACCGTGGCCCAACAGAACGTCACCGCGTACGTGCCTGTTAACAAGCCGGTCCAGTTCGTGAGCCAAATGAAGTAGTACGGGGTGCCTTCACTGTGAATTAAGTTTTCGACCATAACGAACAGCGCGAGGGCGAGGATCGTGGTGGTTGACACCACGCGCGCTCGCAGTGCTTTGTTTCTGTCATCGTGGAACACCGGACACCGCACCACAATCTCGCGCCACCGAGACCGTTCCTCGATCCACCGAGCGTGGTCCATGGAACAACTCCACGCGCATCGTCGGTTGGTCATCTCCCGAGCTGGTTCGCCTTGCCACACCCGCGTAGGCACCTTCTGAGGGGAAGACGATTGATTGCGTGTCGTAAAATGTAGTTCCGGCGCTTTTACTACTCTCGAAACTCGAGGTGCCTTTTCAGTAGTGTCGTGTTACTCCCAGATGCGCGTGGGGACGCCCGTGGGGTCCGCGCGCTTCGCGGGGACGCCTCGTCGCCTTTGCACTTCCCGCAACAAGGCGAGAGCGGGTAGGGGGGCGCGTGGGCGAGGGTCACAGACCACTGCGCAGTGGGAACACGAAGATGACGTCGTCGAGGAAAGTCCTTCGCCAGTTCCAATGGTTTCCTCTTCTTTGCGCCAGAGCGTGTCCTCCTTCTACGACAGCGCCGTGCACCGCGCTTTAGCGGACCCTTTCGTCCCGTACGAGAACATTTCCGGGATTATCAACCTAGGGGAGTGCGATACTAGTGACGGGTGGTCCCCAAACGTGGAGCAGGATGCACCAGACATGACAATGGCTGAATTAGTCGACGCGACGGTCGCCGAGCTCACTGGTCTGTTCGGGCAAAGCGGCGTGGAAGCCGCACCCGCGCTGGCGCTCGGGGTAGTAGCACCAGGTATAGGAGGCATATATATTGTAGGGGATGATAGCGTGGATGGAGGGGACAGTATCGATAACGATAACACCGGTATTAACCCAACGATTAACGGAACGATAGGAAGTAGTTCCGGCGGAGGTTTCGTGTGGTGCAAGCTGACTCAATTCCAGGGCAGCGACGATTGGGAAGGCGAAGCCGAGCTGTGTGAATCCTTGGTGGAGACGTATGGAGTCCTATTAACACCTGGCATGCTACGAGGCACTTCCGAACCGGGGTGGTTCCTGATGTGCGTCGCGGGAAGAGACGAAGAGACGTTACTAACGGGCGTCGATAGATTAAGGATGCAATTGACGCAGCGGAAGTTTCTGCATGGACGTTGGTGACAGTGTATCCGTATTTAGTTACCGCTGTATGTTAGTATGATACCTATAGTGCTATTAATAGACGCACTCCTATAGTGACAGTAGTCATAAATAAGCTCAATTCCCCCGGCTTCCGTACCCCTTCCTGAACCCTCTCTCCGGTGAGACGATTGGCATGGTTATGGCGGATGCCGGCGTCGCGGGTTGGCTGTCGTCAATTCCAGTCCCCGAAACGCAGTAGAACACCTCCACCGCTAAAAAGAAAACACACAACGCGAAGCACGCGAAGGATGCGAATTTCAAAATAGTGGTCAGGTCGTACCCGAAGACTTTTATTCGCGCCGGGGTTAATATACCCCCCCCGTTGGGCAGAACCACGACGTTATCGGGCATAAGATACACGTCTTCTCCGCGTTTTTCGGACCACTTTTTGTTCGACCCTTCGGCGCAATCTCTGCCGTCCGTGAGCGGGTAGTTCTGTTCGCTGAAAAACCCACACACCCCGTAGTTCGAATCTTCGTGGAATGCCATCTCAAGCCGCACGTACCCGTTCTCGCCCCAGTCCTGGCCGTACGAGTTCTTAACTAGCCAGTACGGTTTTTGGCTATCCTCGTCGACGCCCCAGCCGACGACGACGGCGGCGTGGTTAATGGCGCTGATCTGGTCGTCGCTCGCGGGCGGACAGTCGCTCATCTGCACCAAACCGCCCCCGTACAGCTGTAGGGGTTTAACGTTCATCCCTACTGCGACGGGTTGTTGTTTCAGTGCTCTTAACATTGAATGAATGGTTTCCTGGCCCCGTAACGGGGGAATTTCGCAAAAGCCGTCGATCGTCACGCCGGGGGGTTTTTGTGTTTTTGAATCCTCGCCCTCACTCAACCCCGCGACGCAACTCCCGCCAGTCGTGGGGTACTCCTCCGCGGACAGTAACCCCCGGGGCTGTGTTTGTATCCACGCGTACGCGGTTGCCATGTTCCCTGTGTTACAACCTGAGTCGAGCTCGTCGCAACTTAACAGGTAATACGGAGACGGGCTCGGTCGATGGCCGGTTGAAATTAACTTACTATCGGCGATCACTTGCACCGTGCTGTACGCCCAGCACCCGGAACACGCGCCTTGGCTGTACAGCGGCCCGATGTCCATCTTCGCACGCCAGTCCAGGGAATCGGGGAGGTCTATTTCGCCCGGCGTAACCGTCTGCATCTTGCCTAGGGAAGAGGCGTAGTCAATCACGGACTGCTTTAATTTATCAGCGTGGGTGTCTGAATTGAACACGTCGCGATGCGCGACATCGTCGCCGGTCGTCGTTTTGCTCTCAAACGCTAACGCGGCGTCACGCGCCAGGTCCTCTTCTTCCTCTAAAAGTGCTTGTTCCGCGGCTTCGAACGCCCCTAGAGTGGCTTTGAAATCTCCAGACTCGTCAGTAGGTTCATTGAACTCAAGCGGTTCTACCTCACCAAGAGACGCCAACCCGGTGGCCCACCCCAGCTGCGCGTCCGTCGCAGCTAACGAAGCGCGCGACGCTTCTCGCTGTTCCCGGCGAGCCGTCACGAGCGCTCTGCGGGGCATGTCAAGGGAGTCACTGGAAGGGTTACTGGAAACATCACCCGAGTAATTCGAAACAGTCTTGCCCTGTCCCTTCTTGTCCCCCTTCAGCCCCCCCCCCGAGCCGTCGTACGTCGCGTGGTTCGCCGCGAACTCGTCCGGGGTCAAGTCCGCGAAACGCGTGACGACTTTTTTCATACCCCCGGTTTCCTTTCGCGCCGCGTTGTGCATGTCGATGTGCCGGATGTTCCTGAGCAATAGGATTTCTCTTCTGTAGCTCTCTTCACACGGAAATTTTGACGGTTCATATCCACAGTAACTCGTGCGTTTCCCGAACCGCTCCACGAACTCCGTGAACGGCTTGGAGTGCGGTTTGTTGGTGGCGAATCTTGTCTTCGCCGCGTTCATAACCGCCCGCGAAACGCTTCCTGAACAGTCGTATACCTTGCCTCCGTCCACGCTCCCTCCAGCTGAACTTGAATCGTCACCAACGTCAGACTGGCCTAATCGTGAAATCGAACCCACGCCTCTGGGGGTGTCCATCGCATCCACCGGTCCGCCCGCTCCTAGCTTCGCGACTCGCGTCGTCACGCCGCCGAGTCCATTCTTTGTCTTCAACGCGTCGCTTGTCGTGTCCGCTTTGACTTCGCCGTTCAGGTTTCTAGGTGCTTCCAAGCCTCCATTGAGCGCATTGCCGTGTACCCCATTCACACCATCACTAGTGGTCATTCCGTGTAAAGCCTCATCCGCCCCAGTATTTTTGTGTCCGTGGTGGTTCTGGAACTCCTCGGGCGTGAGGTCCGCGAAGCGCGTGACGCCGAGTTTCATGCCCCCTTCATTCTCTTTGTTGTGCGTCTCGATGGCCAATAAATTCTCAAGAAACACGCTCTCTCGTAGTGTGGACTCTGCGCACGGGGGTGTGCTGTTTGGGCAGTACACGTCCGCCTTTGCGAACTTTTCCATGAACTCGTTGAACGCCCTGGAGTGCATTGTCACCACCTTTGTATCCTCCGCGTCCCCCGCGATTGTTTGCACCCTTTCATCCAGCGCCGCTTTCACGGTAGGCACGTTCACCGTCGGGATCTGGTTCACGATAACGGACGACGCGAACGGCCGCGGGAGACGCAAACGTGACGAAGCGCTCACTGGGGTTGCCACGGTCGCAAGCACCGCCACACAGAGTCCAAGGGCGAGCCTCGTGGTGCAAGCGATGCTACGACGCAACGAGCATCGAGCCGCTCCCGCTTGTCTCCGCGCGCGCGTAGTGTCACTTCCAGCAACACCACCCACCAAGCTCGCCTCTTCCGAGACCCGCCGGTCCCCCCGCATCGGTCGCGTCATGTCAAAGTACCGTTCCCCTCGAACGCGCGCCACACAAGTGATGATCCCTCCGCGCCCAAGTCATTTTTAACACCCCAAAACTCAGATGAATGAGCGAAATAACTCGTCGATAGACCATAAAAATGTTGCCGGTACCAGACGGAATTAATTTCGAGGGTGAGTAAATCCAACTCTCCAAGCGAAGCGTGAATCGAAGGAGGGTTTCCGAAGTGATCTCCCCCCCACAGCTTGAAGCGCGTGGAGACACCTCCGCTCGCTTTTATTTTAGTCCCGCGGCGGCTGTCTCATTGTTGCAGCGGTCGGGTTCGGTGTGCTCGTGGGTTGATCGAGTAATACAGGTCCGGGCGAGGTAGTGTAGGCAAAGGTTCCCGTTAGATTAAGCAAAGGATCCCGGTGGTCCATCGATAGGACTCAACGATGTCCATCCGCGGCGTGTGGCAGTTAGTTAAGTTAAACGTGAACTACTGCGACCACAGCGGATCGTCCCGGTTCATCCGGCCGTTCATCCAGAACGGCTTGACGGAATACGCCCGGGAGTACCCCCACGCTGAAGTCACCAGTACGATTCGAAGAGGCCGCCATCCCCACATGGTCGGCCACTTCCTCAATGGAAACACGAAAACCGTAGACCTTCGAAACATTGAAATCGAACAAGTCAAATTCCACCTGCACTACATGTTCAGCGAGAAGGGAAAGAAAGGAGGCGGGCCGGTGAAGAACGGCCGGAAGTTCACGGTGAATAAGAGTGTGCAGGGGGGGTGGAGGCCGGGGATGTGGGACAGTGCAAGCGCGAGCGCGGCGTCGTCGTGATGACTCCAGATGACACTTTGTAATAGATCCAATAGGTAAATCAATATTAGTATTCTAGATCCTCTATCTCCTCTGTTCCTCTTGCTCGTCGCTGCCGGGCGGACATCAGCGCTGACCGCGCGTCTTCCCTTTGTTCCTCTGGAGTTAAATGTACCCACTGGGCTCGGTCCGGCCTTCGATTCAGATGACGCGCGTATACGATGCCCATCGAACACGATCCGATTGTCGCTACTAAAACCACTAATACATTAGGCAACGCCAACGCAGCGCAGTACTTGTACGTAGGGTCTATGGTGCACTTGGTGAACGCCTGCTTCTCGACGAAACCAGAGATACATGTGTTGAGTCCCAACACGAACGCGGCGCATCCGAAGAATCGATGGTACGGCATTATATTTTTTCTCAGCTCCGACACCGAGAGCGTTTGGTTTGTCGCATCGGCGCTTGCCAACGAACTCACAACCGGTTTGAAGAAATACACACCGAATCCCACTAACGCTTGCAATCCTACGAGTATTGTCGTCAACAGGCCCATCCAGCTGTGCGCGCTGTACATGGGCGGTATGTTGTGCCCTTTGTGATTCGCGAAGATCGCCATCAAACCCATCAGCAAAAACAAAGTTGACACGCAATGCACCACCGTGTGTATTCTCTTTGCATTTACGTGTGTTATTCCCCTTCCATCTTCGCCATCCGCGTACACAACAATCGCTTCAGGCATCAGCACCACGAACGCCAGGGTCATGCACACCGGGTGGTAGTTGAAGGACACCACCCCGTTCGCTTCGCGCTCGAACCACGGAGAGGGTACTGTTTCCAGCCACATGCCGAACACAACCACGAACACCAAAGTGCTGACGCGTTGCACACCGGGTAAATGACCCGGGCTCCACCACCCTCCCTGGGGGGTGGGGGAGGAGGGCGACATGACGACGGCGGTGGGGTGCCGGGCGACCTCAAGGAGTGGGAACGAACGCGAGAGGAAAAGTTTTTCACGGCGAAAACTTGGAATAAAAAGTGAGCACCCGACCGTTCAAAATCGCTGGTATCTTCCTCGCCCCTCCGCTTTCGCCGCAGAGCTGAGGCGCGCTGTGGGGCGGTCGGAGTGGGCTCAGATGGCGGTTCCGCACGGAGCTCAGATGCTGGAACCCACGATGCAGCGCGTCAAGGTCGCGGTGTGTGTTCAGCCCTTCGAGACGCGTAACTCAGATTTTAACAACTCTTCGTCACGTCCGACGTCCAATGTGTCTGCTGTGCGTTCGCTGGGGGGCGGAAGGCTCGCGGTGAGCGACGCAAAGAGTTGGAACGCGGAGGAGTTTGCGGTCGACTACGTGTATGGGGCGGTTGAGGCGTCCGATGTGGCATCGTCCGGCGCGAGCGAGACACACGACGCAGCCGAACACGAACCCACACATGTTAACACAAAGTTGTGGCAAGACGTCGGTGCACCCGCGCTGGATGCGGCGTGGGCGGGGCACAACGTCGGGGTTGTGGCTGTTGGCCACACCGGGTCTGGCCGGAAACACGCGATGCGCGGCGATTCTCTTGGATCCGACAATGATATAAACCGAAACAACTACAACAGCGACACGCGAGGGTTGGTACCGAGGTTCGTCGAGGCTCTTTTCGGTCGCATTGATGAGCAGAAAAGTAATGGATCCAACGGCGAGGCGCGCGTGGAGCTGGTTGCGACCGCGGTGCACAACGAACGCTGTAAGGACTTGTTGAGGGACAGGGTGAATGCGATAAGCCCGACCACAGGGCAGTCCACCGCGGTACGGGTTAACAGTCTTGAGCAAATGAACAGTTTACTGAAAGACGCCTACGATGCGCTTGAGAGAAAAAATATTTCGCAAAACTCGCATGTTGTGTGTCGCCTCCATTTAACTCGATTTACGGAAAAGGTTCCAGTCAAGGAATCAGCGGTGACCAGGGCTGGGGCGCTCACCGCGGGGCACGCCGCGCCCACGGTCAGCGTCGTTACCTTCGTGGAGGTCGTGGGGCTGGAGCGGAAAGGAATGGATGGCTCGCTTGAAGATTTTTGCGCGACGGTCGAGGTACTCGCGAAGACTCCAAAGAACTTGCTGGGGAAGAAATTGAGCGACGCCTCTACGGGCTATGGGCAAACTACGGGCAAACAGTCAGACGCCTCTGCAACGGGTTACGTCAAAACCATCGATTTCTCCGCACTCGATCCTCCGAAATACCAATCCAGCTTGTGTGGATTGCTAAAGGATACGGTTTTGGGAGGCGTGTGTACCACCTTCGTCGTTGCCGCGGTGACTCCTTTTGATAAAAACGTAACGCAAACTTTGGACACGCTCCGCCTCGCTTCACTTTTTCGCAAGGTGAAACAAGTGTCGATACGGAACAAAGACCACGATGCTTTGAGTTTCATCGAATCGGAGGTGGAGGTGAAACACTTGACAAAAGAGATTGAAAACCTAGTGGAGCAGCTGGCGCTGGTGAGGGCGCGAAGCGCAAAAATACCGAGCACGCCGACTTGGGGAGTAGGTTTTAAAAAGACACCAACAAAGAAACCTCTGGGTACTGAAAAGAATCGAGCCCTGACTGCACTTCGGAACCGACCGAGGACTCCAGTGAAGACTCCAGAGAACTCAAGAGAAGATGAAGCGTCACCCTCTGTGGACGACGACTCGCTCGCGTTGCGTTCCCGACTCCGCGACGCGCGTTTGAAGATGGAACACGCCGAGCGCCGGTTTCGAAACGCGCGAACGCGGTGGACAGTGAAGGTTGAGGCCTACCACGGGAACGGGAAGACGATTACTATAAAAGAAGGTCCAGGAGTGGGTGCTGAAGGTCATACTCGTGACGGTACGTCATCGCTGTACTCCGGGTCCAGTCGATCGATACTCGAAGATACTTCATCTAGACCCACGCTACCTACGTTCGAACCGCTGCGGAGAGGTCGACCGTCTTACGAGTCTTATGAGTCTTACGAGTCTTCCTATCCCGTGATCCCTGTACCTGAAATCGGCGCACGACCTGTTACCATAGGTACGGACGCAAACACGTGCGATGTCGTGCTTACGGGCTTCATGATAAGGCCGATGCACTGGGTAGTGCGCGTTGATTCAAACGGAGAGACCACGGTGACGGCGGCGGACGACGACGCGGACGCGGACGTCTGGGTCAACGGCGTGCGCGTGCCATCTAAAAAAGACGCAGAGGCTTTCGGCACGAAATTGCATCCGCTTCGCAACGGTGATCGTGTTGTGATTGGCGCCGTGAGCCAAGTGGCGTACGTGTTCCAAGACCCAAGTAGCGCGTCTTTCAGTGGAGTGACAGATACCAAGGGTGGGTCCTCCGTCAACACCAATACGTTCTCCTCTGACACTTGGCTGGAAGCACAATCCGAGCTAAAGCCGCGCGCGGCGACGCTAGCCAGAGCGCTGGCGGCGGCGCCTTCCTCGCCACCTTTCGACCCTGAAAGCGATATAAATGATATGAACGCAAATCTCTCAACTCAAATCACCCAACCAGGCGAGCGCCGACGCAAATGGAGAGAGGCGTGCCGCCGAAAGATCGCCAGCGTTCTCCCCGACGTTGACGAGGCGAATTTGACTTTCAAAATGCTGAACTTAACGTGTCGCGTATCGTGCGCATGGAGACACGTTGACGTGTCGGATACAGTACACCCAAGCGACGGCGCGCCCGTGTGCGTAGTGCTGCGGAACACCAAAAGCTTGTCGCCTGCACAAATCGCCAAGCTCGAAAGCGAGACGTCCGCGGTTGACGACTTTTCAAACGCGGCGGCGAGGTGGGAGGTTTTTGATTTTTCGGGTCGATTGAAAAAACTTAAAACTCTGAGGGAGGAATTTTTCCGCAATCCGAACCACTCGCTGGGTATTTCCTACCGCGTTTCGGTTGAAAATGAACACGAGGATCCGTTCTTGACGATTGACGAGGTTGATGGCAATTCTGAAGTTGTTTTGCGCTTCATCGACGTCGCGCCGCAAACAGTGGATGCGAAATTTGTTAAGAAGGGTCTGGAAAAGAAAACGCAGCCACCGCGAGCGTCCGACGCGAACTTCGAGGACGACTTCGGCGACGACAGTGAAGAGATAGTCGTTGAGGAACGTGATAAGGATAACTCAAGGATAACTCAAGATGACTCCTCCTCCTCGTCTGACGAGCTTCCCGGTCCCGATAGCTTCCTTCGGTCTGCGAATGCGCAGCGACCGGTGGGTAAGGTCGCCTCAGAGGTCTATCAGCGTACTGTGGAAGCCAAGTCGATTTCGAGAGAAGTCTCTCTCTCAACGCAAAACACATCGCAACGCCCCACAACTTCCGACCCCGACACCGTCACCGCGCTGTCCAACGCGCTTGAAACCGAGCGCAAAACAATCACGGTGCTTGAGCAGCGACTCATAACTGCTGAAGAAAACGCAAGGAAAGCAAAAGCCGCCGTAACATCCAACGTAACAAAGTACGTCCGGCGCACAGAAAAGCTCTCGGCGGAAATTCGCGAAGTGCAAAACTTGGCGGACGAACGCGTTTCGGAAGCGGAAAGAGGGTTTGAGAAGGAAAAGAAGGATTTGGAGACGGCCTTGGAGAGAACAAAAGACGCATGCTCAAAGGCTGTTGAAACCGAAAAAGCACGCGCAACGCAGCTTGAGTTAGAACTCAAGACGCTTCGTGAAAAAATAGAAAACCAGGAGGAAAAAATAAACCCATTTGAAACCTTGAGTTCTAAGGTGTACGACGACACGCCCGGTGTGGCGCCGTTTTCGTTCCCGAAAATACCAACCGAGTTGCTGAAACCGGTGCCAGGTGAGTCAAAGAGCGTGGTCATTGACACGCTTCGAGAGTTATTAACTCAAGTCAACACTGTCTCCAAAAGCGTTCAACACCACCTGGAGTACACGAAGACGTCTCTCGAAAGAGTGCGAACCGAGTGCGCTTCCGCGAGAGCAGACAAGGCGGATGAAATCGCGCGACGTGTGGCAATTGAGTACTTCATCGGCGAGCGGGATGAAGAGATTGAGAGACTAAAAATCGCATTACAGAAAACAGAGAAGACGTCCACCGCGATGGCGGTTGCGAACGCGCGCGCGATCAGCGAGGGCAACACGCCTAATCAAATTTTCAAAACCAAAACCGTTTTTGATACGAACGCGGTGAAGCGACGCGATGACATGAGTTACGACTCGATCAATCGACCCATGCCTGCTTTGAACATGTCCCGTGTTAAGCCCTTCGACAGCGAGAACGTCCGACCGTCGGACGCTCAGCCGCTGCTGAAAAGAAACGGTCAAGAATCTCATCAACACAAGTCACCGCCCGCGTGGGCGAAATCGTCGCGGCCGTTGCTGAGCGTCGCGCAAAGCAGTCTCGACGGGTCGGCACACGAAAGTAACTCGAATTACTCAAGGATGACTCAAGGAATTGACAGGAGTGAACAGTTCGATTCGCAGGACGACGACTCCATTCGCGTCCCAGCCATATTGACTGAGCTCACGGACTTTGCGATGTCGCTCCCTTTGTCAGCGAGTAGAGCGCAGTCACGCGCGGCGACGCCTGTGAAGGACTCCCTTCAAAACCCGAGAAGAGGCGTCGCGTCGCGGGTCAAAGAGAAACTGGGCAACAGAGTTAGGTCCGCGGCGAACTCCAATACGAACTCACCGGACCCGTCTCCTTCCGAGAACGACACGCCCCCCTCCGGAGGACGAGCCAGGGAGTGGTTCGAAGTCGACCTGGAGGGGAACACGCCTAAGACGCCTGAGTATAATTCCAGCGCCAACAAAGCGCGTCCGGTGCAGTCTCTTTCGCGAGACACCCAGCCCGTGTCCCTTGAACGACGAATGACGGAAGCGACTTCTCCAAGTAAGTCCGAAACGAAGCAAATGCACGGCAGCAACCCACGGGTGTGGAACAAGTTGCTCGTGAACCCCGTGGTTAGTGAGAGCGACGAAGATTTGAAACTCGAAAACGATGAGCCGATGATCGACGGTCAACGTTCATTCGTCATCGCGTCCACGGCGCTTTCGCCTTCTGTGAAGATAAAAGCACGACCGCGCGACGGCGGGCTGGGTGACACGTTGGTAGACGACTCGTTCAAGGTAGCGTTGGATAACACGGCTGATAAAACGGCGGGCGATACGAAAAAGACTCCGGTGAAGTCGCCCACATTGCGCGGAATGCGCTCGTTCATCCAGAGCTTTCAGCGAATGAAAAATTCGCCGAACAAGTAGAGACGAATGGTAGACTGATAGCGATCCGACTAATTGCTCATAGAACTATTCCAAAAGTACTCTACCTATCTCATCGCGTGTCGTTGTTTCGCGTACATCCACGCATCCGCGTCCACTTCCTTTACTAAACCTCTTAACTCCGTGAGGGTTTCCTTGTGCGACGCCGTGTCCGTGGATGCTATTTTTTCGTCATGAGCGACCTGCTCCTCCGCGAATGCCTGTTTGTTTTCGATTTGGCCATGAGAGGGAGACGTGTGGGAGGGTGAGGTGGGTTGGGGGTTAGGGTTTAGGGTTTGTTAGAGTGAACCAAAGCAACACGGTGTAACCTGTAGCAGTAAGTGCCGTAGTACGTATATTATAAGAGGTGCAGGTGGTGCTCCTTCGGAAGATGCGCTACGTTCGAGATCTGTGCTTCGCGGATTTGAACACGGCCGAAAGATGTCAACGCACCGCCGCGGCTCCGTCGTCCCCTTCTTTCCCCTCTCCGCTGGTTTTACTCGCGGGCCGTCCAGACGTGCTGACACCGCCGGTGCTCCCGAACAAAGTTTGAACCGGCGCGGCGGGGGACGCCATGGTGCGGGTGGGTAATGACCGGGAAAAGAGTAAATCATAGAAAAAGGACAGAAAAAGGACAATCGATATAAAACACAAAACAAAACAACTTGCACCCATATGCACGCAACACAATATACACATACAAGCACGCAACACTATATACACTATACAATATGCAATTTACTTACTTTACGGGTCATTCTTGACTTTGATCTCTTTGATCTTTGTAAGCGCCGCTTCCAGTTGCTTCTTCTGCGTGCCGTGCACGTCGAACGCGCCGAAGATGTCGAGGTGGATTTTGTGCTCCTTCTCGAGTTGCGCGAGCGCGGCGGTTCCGGTGTCGGGGGAGATAGGGAGGAGGTCTTTGACTTTGACCGCGTCGCCGTTGCCTAGGATATCAACAAGCGCCTTGCGCACCGATTCCTCAATACGAATGTCGCCGCACACGTAGACGTGCCCTCCCCGAGCGATCAAATCGCGAATGCCGTCCGCGTTTTCCCTCATCACGACGTCGATGTAGCGTTTCGGCTCGGTCGATTCCCTTGAGTACCCCACCAAATATTTCGTCAACACCTTGTTCTCCGCCGCGGTTTCCAGTTCGTGTCGGTACAGCTGGTTGTTTTTGGTCTGGCAACCCACGATGAGCCACGCATCGCCTTGAGTCGTGCCAGCTTTGTTAACAGTGAGGTGATCCACGAAGCCTTTGAACGGCGCGATGCCGGTTCCGCCGGCGACCATCAAAATCGGCGTCTCCGGCGCCCTGGGCAGACGGAAGCTCGGCGCCGGCCGCATTTCCACAACCACGTTCGTCTCGAGCGGAAGAGTGGCGAGAAAGTCAGAGCAGAACCCGAGGTACATGCGTTTGTTGTACCCGCCGCGCCAGGTTACTCGGCCCACGGTGAGGGAGAACTTGTTGTTTCCCTCTTTTTGGGGGGACGAGGACACTGAATAGTACCGCGCGCGCAGTTTCGGGAGCTTTAAGAGAATGGATTCAAGCATCGCGATCCCTAAAGATTTGTCCGCCCGGTGAATCGTGGATAACGTGGGGAAGTGATCAAAGATGTTTGCGATTCGCGCGCCCGTGCTTACGATCCACTCCCGGCGCACAGCCTCGTTAAGGCTCAACTCCAACATCTGTTTCTTGCTCTCCTCGTCGTCCACGTAGTGCGCTGATTTTGGAAATAGAAGTCAGTAAATTGTATGGGCGATGTATGGGCAAACAGTCTGATGAATTTCTTCGCGAACAGTCTCTGGATGTATTGGGTGCGTTGTTCGTATCGGGATGGCGAGGAATTCCTCACAGGATCCATACTAAAAACCGTCAGGATGTACACGACGCACGCAGTACAAGGCGAGCAGGATTTTACGGGGTAAAAACGTACCTAAAATCTGCAGAAGCTCCGAGGTTGGTTCTTTGTTGATATCCACGACCTTCATGAACAAGTGATCGGCGCTCAACGGGTTCGGAATCCCGCTGTCGTTGATGGAGACGAACGCGTCGCCCTGGTCCGCGACCATCTCGAGCTGGTCGTCGAAGTGGATGCCGAAGTGCGACGCGAAGTACCGCGCTGAGGCTTCGTTCGTGCAAGGATACACCGCGACGTGGTCCCCGGGTTCGTAAAATTCCAAATCCTTGTCCGCTTCCGGTAACGTCAGGGTTACGCAAACCGTGTTCATTCTATCGCCGTTTCCTAACACGGTCCGACCAGTCAGCGTAGCGCTCGTGCTGCTCTTTTGCTCGTTGATGTTCCCCCGGCCGTGCACGTCTCTTGGCTTGACCATTAACTGAAACTCCGCTTGCGTCTTCGCGCCGCTCTCCAGCTTGTCAATCATAAGCGCGCACAGCGACTCGGTGATGCGTTCGTTTGAGTGGAACCACGTGAACAGCGTCTTGGTGAACTCGCGTACGCTGACGTCCTCGCCCTCGAGCTGGTCACAAGTAGCTATGGGGAACATCTCCGTGGCGCCAGCGCGGAGTAAAGCTTGCTGAAATTGAGATCCACCGGCGCAGAACTTGGGGTACGCCCGGGAGCCGAACGCGCAGACAGCGAATTGCTTCCCGGTTAAACAAGCCACGCCTTCTGCTGAATCGCAAAACTCGAGGAACTGTTCGCTCCCCGTCGGGACTTGTCCCGACCCCGTCGTGCTTGCGAACATCGTGATGAACTCCACGCCCTGTAACGCTTTTTTGAATTCAGCAGCACTTAAATCAGGGTTCGCCACGTTCACGGGGAGGATCATGGGGAACCGCTGGCGCACAAAGGACCAGAACCAGTTCGCCCGCGCTTGCGTGCGCCCGCCGTCGCTCGCGTACAAAATAACCACCCCCGTAACCTTCGCCATCTTCTTCTTCCACTTCGCTGCGGCGAGCATGACTTTGAACGACCCGGTTGCTGTGGCGTCATTTGTGTTGGTCAAGTACCCAGAGGCTCGGGATCGTTTGACCAACGAGTTGGTGCTCATGCCCCCCACCAAGGCAGGCTTGATCGTTTACTCGGTCATCTTGTTCAGCCCCAGGTAAATTTGGTTCGTGCTCGCCGCCGTGGGGGGCAAGATCCACTTCCAGTTCCCGGGGACGTACCCTCGCGATTTCTTCTCGTCCTCGTACCACTGCGCGAACGACTCAGCGCACGTGTGGTGGTCCGCGATTGACACGCGCGCGCGTTTAAACGAGTGCAGCACGGCGTAGTTAATCGCCGCAAGCGCGTGGTCCTTCCACAGGGTTTCGTTTGTGGACGTGTCGATGCCCATAGCGTGCGCGATACGCGACGCGAGGTTGTACCTCCCCTCGTCGCAAAAGTTCCGCGTAGCAATCTCGGTGACCATGTACCACCCGTTGAACGGCGCCGCGGAGTACTTCAGCCCCCCGAGGTCAAGCGTGATGTTTGAAACAGCGGGGATGCCGTACCACAGCAGCCCGAGTTGCGAAATCCCGCGAATTGTGGGGTGGTGAATCGGAACCTCGCTGATGCACTCGTCCGGTAATGTGTACACGGTGGGTGGGGTTTCGTTGTTGATCTGAAGAACGATGGGGAGGGGGTCGAACTGCCCTTCAGTGCCGGATTTCGGACTCCAGTCGAAGTACTTCTTCACCACGTCCGTGAACCCCAGCTCGGCGGGGTCGCCCACCGTGGTTTCGTTCGGACCGCGGTGGCCGGCGTAGCGAATCAGTTGGGAGTTCCAAATTCGCGGTCCATCGTTCGTGCCAGGCGTTTCTGGTTTGAACACAGTCATCAACACCGGAATGTGGTCACCCCCAATCGCGGTGCGCAAATGATGTTTCACGGCTTCGAACATCTCATCGTTCGTCGTCGCTTGACGGGCGTCGATCACGTCTAGGATTTTGAAATAGAAGTCAGTCTTTTGTATGGGCAACAGTCGGGCGGATGTATTGGGTAGTGATATTCATATCGGGACGGTGAGGAATCCTTCACGGATCTCGTGAAAAACCGTCAGAAACAACCCTCACTACGCAGTACAAGGCGAGCAGGATTTTACGGGATAAAAAACGTACCTAACGTCGCCCAGAACTTTCGGTTCACGCACTTCGGGGCGTTGCGCCACGAGATCCGCGCGCCTTGGCGAATTTCATCCAAAGTGTGTTCGTATGTGCCTGTTTTATCGATGGAGTCGAGAATCTCTTTGACTCTTGCATTGATCTTTTCTTCCTCGATGTTCTTTTCCTTTCCGTACAGCTGCGCGAACTCCTCGGCTTCGCGTCGCAACGTGCTGGTTGGATCCTCAGCCGATGTTAAAGAAGCGGGAGTTGGTTCGCACCCCCGGGGACACACCGCAGGGTCCTTGCCGTGCACGTAGCCGGGGTACGGGTCCACGTACACCTGTTGGGGAAAGGCGAGGGTGGGAAGTCAGTCATCGATTCAGTGCGGAGGGGGAGGCGGGGGCACATGTCGGGGGAGCGTGAGTTGGCGCATGGGTAATTCCAATCGTCCGTCGCACGTACCGTTCCGTGTCCGAACGGACATCGCGATACGGGTAAGTCGGTGCCGCTCATTGCGGAGGGGAAGGTGTGGCAAAAGAAGCTGCGCTCGGGCGGAGGTGTTGTGCCGGAAGAGTGTGCCGTGGATTGTGTCGTCGCGTCCGAGGAGAGGGGGATTGAAGGTGTTGAAAAAAATGAACAAAATGCTGCTCGGTGATTGGCAGTTCGATCACTTGCGCGTTCGACGAGTGAATATTTTTTGACTCAAGAAGTGACGGTCTAAATAGGGTACAGTTGCGGCGTTTCAGGCGCAGTCTTCCGACATTTCTTTCACTTTCGTGAAAGAGAGAAAGGAAGGCGACGTGATTTTTTGGGCCGAATCCGTCACATCGGCCCGCGCCACAATGTCCGAAGTAACCCGCGCGGGATGGTTCGACAACGCGCGGAACCAGGCGGTTACGGAACAGATCGTCAAGGAGGCGCGGTACCGGAACGCGGCCATGACGAATGACTTTGCAGCGGAACTGGCGGAGCTGGAAGCTGAGGAGGAGGCGGAGAGGGATCGAATAGAATTGGAGCTGGGTAAAACGAAAAGACCGGGGGTGGTTGGAGGGGTGGTTGGTGGTGTGCCAGCCTCCCCTGGTCCCTCCACCGACCCTACCACGTTATCCATGTGGCAAAAGGACAACGCGATATCGAACGAGATCGGACGGAGTTTGTGGAAAAACGCCAACGTGCGGTACGACCCGAGCACCATGAACGTAAACACGCATTACAAAACAGACTTTCAATGGCTCGAAGACGAAGTCGAACTCCCCGATAAGAAACACTTCCGGAAGAGAGACGGCTTCACCGCGTACGTAGAAGCAGCGGCGAGAAGGAACGTGAAGTAGGAGGAGTGTAGACGTTGATAGCAAGGAAGGTGTAGGTACAAGTACAAGTAGATTTCTGTAAATTAGACCTCGACTTCATCGCTCTCGTTCGTTTTCGCTCTCTTCGCGTCTCGGTCCGGATCACCCTCCCACTCCGGCGTTACCCCCACCCTCTTAAGCGCGATAAGAGCCCGGATCTTATCGTACCACCCTCTTTCAACTTCCTTATCCGTGTCCGTTTTCAACTCCCGGTCTTTGTCTACTTGTTCGGCTCCTAAAATGTTTGAATCCCTCAAAACCTCCTTCATCGAAAAGCTCGCCGGGTCGCCCACCGGATTCTGACCCGTGTTAACAACAGCAGTCTCCAAAGATTGCCACTCAGTGTAAGTCGGAAAGAACTGAACTCCGACGGTGTGCACCACCCGTTTCAAATCCACCGGCATGCCTTGACACAAAGCTTCGAGTAAATGCCCTATCACGGTAGTGACTTGCAACGCCCTGCCGCTTTCCTGCGTCAACGCAATGGAATGCGGATCTTCGTTTTTCTTCGTGAATCGATTGTACGAAACTTCCCACAGCGGCGGCTGGTCAGGGGCTCCTTTCTTTTTCCGAGGCTTGTACAGGGCGTATGTCCAGGGGGCGGTGGGGGTTACATTGCCGAATTTCATCAGTTTTACCTGTGAATCTGTATGGGTTCCAGTCACGCCCACGCTCACGTCTTCCCGCACAAAGCCCAGCTCCTTGACTGCGTTTTTTACGACTTGCAACAAATCTTCAGCGCCCGTGACTCGCACGCCGGCGGCTCTTATGGCTTCCACGTCGAACGGAATCCCTGACGACGATGCGTACGCCACACGTTTCGCGACGTGCGAGGGAAAGACTCCGGTGGGGGCCATCTTTAGCTTTGAAGCGGTTTGATCTCGCCACTGTTCAATCCTTCCCAGCAACTCTTCCAAACTCTTCGCTTTCTCGTCCCGCCCGTTCGATCGGTGGCTCCTCAACGTGCGCGCCCACTGGAGCTCGGCGTTCAACGCAGGGCCACTTCCTTGGTCCAGCTCTTGTTGTGGAATGGACGAAACATTAACCCCGGAAGTTTTAAGTTCATCGATCTTCGCGTCTGTTGCAACCTTCTTTTCAGTTTCAGCCCTCACAATCGCTTCAGGAACGGGCAAGAAAACCCGCGCGTCTTTATTCGGCAAAAGGAGTGTTAGTTTTTCATCCACCCCACCTCTCAATTCCGCCGGGTTTACAGACCCTGAAAACAACCCTTCAGGCGATAACACGTTTTCCCCCGCGTTCGCAACTGCGAAACCCTTGGGCGTGCAATGAAACACTTCGTACGACCCGTGTTGGCCTTTGATTGCATTCTTTCGTAGAAATCCGCTTTGCGACAAGGATTGTACCAATTCTTTCACGAAAACCAGCGACCTCGTCGTCGGGTCAAGAACGGATCGGTTTCTCCTGATCATCTCGCGTACGCCGTTTTGAGGAGCCCTTCCGTTCGCAGGCGGGTTCGAATCCGTGGCTAACGCAGCGATGTGCACCATGGAAACCCCACCGCCGGGGAAGCCCTTGCCCACGGCTAAAAGAATTGGGCATGCTTCGATCGTCAGGTCGCGCTTTAGGGATTTTCCATCTTTTGAAGCGGCGAACACCTTCGCGCAGTTGTCGCAGGATCCGCATACTCTTTTGGTGGAGTCTTCGGGTGAGGGTTTCCAGTCATTTGGAACTTGTTCTCCGAAGTGCTTCAGAATATCTGCTCGGCGACATTCCACCGGGTCTCGTGCGAACTGTTCCAACGCGTTCGTCGATTGCTGTTGCGTTCTTTTCGCGGAGTGCGACATCTTGGCTGTGTAAAAATCCGAGCTGTATTTCACGAAGTCGTTCTCGCCGTACAGCATCACGACGTGACTCAACACCCCGTCCCTTCCAGCCCGTCCTATTTGTTGATAGTACTCCTCCATCGTTTTCGGAGCCCCGTAGTGCACTACAACTCGGATATCAGGCTTATCGATGCCCATGCCGAACGCCGTCGTCGCGCACACTATTTTACACGCGCCAGTGAGGAACGCGTGGTGCGTTTGTTTGCGCTGATGATGAGGCAACGAAGCGTGGTACGTACCTACCGTGGTCTGGGTCTTCAAGTTTTGTTGTTGCGCTAAAAACTTAACCCGCAACGCCTCAGTCACTTTCTCCGTCTCCCGGATAGTGGGACAGTAAATGATCGCCGATTCACCCCTCGACAGTTCCGAGTACCGATCGACGATCGATTGCAAGTCAAACTCCCTGCCGCGTTTCTTTTGCGTGTGGATTTTTAAGTTCGGGCGGTCAACGCTGTTCAGTGCGATGAACGGATTTTTTAAGCTTAAGGTGGTTTTGATGTCTTCTCGGACTGCACTCACTGCAGTTGCGGTGAGTGCCATGATCGGCACCTCCCCATTGGGGCTCAAAAACGTTCTTAATTGATGTAACGCTCGGTAGCTCGTGCGAAAATCATGGCCCCACTGCGACAAGCAATGCGCCTCATCCACCGCTACTAGCCCTAACAAGTTGTTGCTCACCATTTCTTTTAACCTTGACACGAAATAAGTGGGAGACGCATTGCACACTGGCTTGCCATCCTCGTCGTCGCCTCGAAACCCCACTAACTTCTCGGGCGTCACGTAGAGCACCTTGTATTCGCCGCGCAAAGCTTTTTCTTCGACGGTCGCGTCGGTTTGCGCGCTTCCTAAAAAGGCGGCTAACGGGGTGTTCGTTTTTTGATGACTCTGCACATTCCCTGCTGTGTTGTTCAGGTGCGTGACTTGGTCCTCCATCAGAGAGACTAGCGGGGATATAACTAGACTCGTCTTCCCAGTCAGCAGCGCGGGGAGTTGGTAGCAGATGGATTTTCCGGATCCGGTGCTCCAGTACACGCACGTGTCCCGTCCAGTGACCGCGGCGGCGATCACGTCCAGCTGCCCGGTACGGAAACTCGAATGGCCGAAGTAGTTTTGTAACGTGTCCGTGAGTTGAGCAGCAAGTTTTGCGTCGATGATAGGGGGGGGGTCCGGCGTAACTGCGGTGGGGGCGGCAGGATTTGGCTGCTCATTGGAACTTGGCACCTCATTCGTTGGCACCGCGATTTTCGTCCGGACCATCGGCGCATCCATCATCGCAAGCAGCTCGGCGTCGTCGAAGTCATCCTCGAACTGCATGACGGGTTGGCGTGGCGTTGAGCCGGTCGAGTCGCGGAACGCAGTCGCTTGGCACTCGGTCCAGCCAACGCTAGCGCGCCAAAAGTATGCCAGCCAGATCTAGCTAGGCATACCTTCAAAGAGTTTCCATCCGGACCAAATTTCTGTCCGGATGGGAAATTGGAAATCAGACTAGCGCTCATACGATTTTACCCTATGGGCTAAATATAGGAATTAAATCGTGAAGAACTCATCGGCAACCCCGAAAAACGGCCGTTTGGTTCCCCTTTTCGCATTTTCCTCGTTTCGTGGCTCTTCCCGCGAATCACAGGACGCGACGAGGCACGAGGCCCGTCATTCCATCGACGCGCCAATACGCGTCTCCGTCACCCGCGTATATCGAACACGCGACAGGTATGTGCGAAGAGCGCCGGCGAAGCGCGGAAGGGAAACACGTCGAGACGCACCATCGTCCGTTGTCATTTCGTTTCGTTCCGACCGAGAAGATGCGAGTCTTTGCCATCCCCCCTGGGTCTGTGAGCGTCTTCGCTTCCCGTGGGAAGAAGAGAAGAGTAGTGGCTTGCGAACGGGGGAGATGGTCATATATAGATGAACATACAAGCCCCATAAGTGTCACCAGACTAACCCTTCCCTCGTCCAAACCTTGTCCAAACAGACGCGATGGGTGTCCTCTGCGAGATGAACACCACCCCCACTGGCACCAAGGCCAAAGGGAAGAACAAGACTCCGTTGAAATCCCCGCACGCCGCGCCGGTAGGTATGTTATCGCCCAACAACGACGCCTTAGAGAAGCGGCGGAACAAGCTGCAGCGGCAAGCCAGTGAAACGCAGAAGAGGAGCTTCACCGAGGCGCTGGATGAGGTGAATGGAAACGCGATGTCCAAAAGCCCGCTGCAACGCCAAACATCTACCCTGTCTCGCTCGTCGTCCATCGCGTCCGGCAACGCCCCCGCCCCAAAGCGCCCCGCAGTGTTATCCGCGGAGTCCGTCCTGAACCTGTACTCAAACTGCATCAAGCTCGCTTCAGAGAACAAAATCAACGCTAAGAACACGTGGAGTTTAGCGCTTATCGACCACATTTCCGAAATCGTGCGCGATTCGAAGGACGAAGACGGGCAGACCAATTTCCAAAAGTCGTCCTGTACCCTGGACGCCGGGGTTAAAATCTACGCCAGTCGCGTTGATTCCTTCCACAACGAGACGTTCAAGATGCTGGGTGGGATGAACAAAGTCACGCAGAACGATGATGACGACGAGGTTGAGGACGAAGCGGGGGGGAAAGGTGACGGCGCTGAGCTGGACGGCGACGGCGAGCCGGTTGTGAAGAAGAGAAAAAGCACGCGGACGGTGCAGACGTTAGAGCTCCCCGAGCAGCACACCCTGAAACAAGTGGACGAAACAAACGTGGTGGATCCTTTGTTTCAAAAGACGTCAGCGCTGTTCGATGAAGGCGGGGCGAGCGGGTTGCTGCTGAACAATTTAAGCGTCCACAAGGGGTGCACGGTGTGTTTTGACTCGGAAGAAGTGCCGGAGTACAGGTTGAACGTGCTGGACTCTGCGGAGCTCCCTCTGGAAGGCACGACGATTGATTTATCCTCAATGGGGGATATTCTGAACACCGCTAATAGAATTGCCGCGGTACCGGGAACTCGAATCACCCCAACCGTGCACATCGTGGAGGATTTGCTTTCCGCGCTTGTCGGCGGCGTAGGGTCGACCACCGCTGCGACCACGGCGCAACAGGCGCAACAATCTTCCGACGCATCGCAAGGCGTGTCCGGAGTATCGTTGTTCGACTTCGCATCCGGCGAGGGCGTCGCGTTCGCGGAATACGACGACGGCGACGATGTTGACGGTAACGACAATTTCGGGTTCAACGGCGGGATTGACGACTTCGCCGGCGGGTTTGACGACGACGACACCGTCGAGGAGGGCAATGTTGTTATGTCTGCGCAGGGAGAAGGGTCTCTTGATGAAGAGGGAAACAACGCCGGCCTGGAATGGGTCGTCAACGCGTCTTTAGGGGGCAAGATGGCCTGGGCCGGCCCGAGCCATTGGCGGTTCAAAGCCCCAGTGAAACACAAAACGTTGAACGCAGATGGCAGTGAGCAAACAGACAGAAACTACGACCCAAAAACCAAACCCCGCAAGGAAAAAGGCGCGTTGACTTTTGATCTTGAAAATCCCGGGGAGCCGGATGAGGAAAGGTTTACGTTAGCGGCGACGGCGGAGGAGCTATTACTGGTTGCCGCGCCCACTGCGGTTGATACGTTACTGCCACCTGACTTAGGGTACGACCCGTCAGACCTTGCCAGGCTGTCTCTTCGCCCCAACGCATCCGTCACATGGCTCGGGCTAGTGAGAGGGCGAAGAAGCGATGATGGTCACGAAGCGGGCGATGACTTTGCCAACGATGATGACGATTTCGCCGGCGGGTTCGAGGGCGGGTTCGACGACGACGACAACATGAACAACGCTTTCGGAGATGAGCAAGGTGACGATATGGGTAACAACAACATTGACGGCCTCGTGGCTCAACCAAGACGGTGCGAGAAGATCACGGTGAACTACGCGCGCTCGACGAAGCAAGTGGACGTCAAGGAACTGAAGTGTGCGCTGTGGGAAAACATCAACGACGAGGAGATTTCGAAACCAACAGGTACCTCAGAAACAGGTGCCACGCATTCCTTCCACAACCTGTTAAAGACCTTCCCTGAAGACAACTTGGCTGGTGCGACGGAAGATATTAGCGTGCATATGGCGTTCATCTGTATGCTCCATCTGGCGAACGAACACGGGTTGCGAATCGAAGACGTCCCGGGGCTTAACGACCTTGATATTTCCAACTTGCCGATTGCGGGGATGGTGTAACGGGTTGTATGGGCAATTAGTCAGGTGAGACGTGAGTAGAGGTGATACCTCTAGAATACAATAACAGTAGGGAGGGTGATGACTATGGGTGATGACGAGGAGTATGAGGGTAATGACACATATAATGTATGGGTATGGGAAATCTTTCATTCATTTCATCTCCTACCATCCTACTTCCCACCCGCCGCCGCCTCGGCGTCTTTCTCGTCCTTCCAGATCCCACTCGTGTGGTTCATCAGTGCGCGGACGATGTCGTTCCTGACGCACCCCGCATCGGTGAACTTGGTGATCGCCAGGGTACAGTCCTTTTCCCAGTCACCACTCGCGTCCCTGTGGTGCTTCACCTGCGACCGCTCGAACAAAACGTTGCCCCACAGAACTAAAATTTGCGACTTCAGGGAGAGGCCCTCTTCCGGCGCGGGAGGAGCGTCTCCACTCGTTGACGCTTCATCCTTGGGGATCATCAGAAGCGATTCCTGGAACTTGCTTTCCGCCAAGACGAACATCGTGTCCGCCTCAGCCGCCAGCTTTCCATCGCCATCCTTCGACGCGACATGCAAAACCTTTCCCCGCTCAAACGCCTGTTGTCCCCATGCGATGCTCGCTTCGTAAAAGTCAGTCTTGATCGCGAGAGATTGGACATACTTTTCCACCGCTTTAGTGTACTCTTCATCAATCCTTTTCATGTGCTTCGTCGCCGCCATTTTCAGCGCCGCTTCCGAAGGCGCGTTCTGCTCCACGGAAGACCCAGATGCATGAGGCTCGGAGGTGTCCACCAACTTCCGACTCGCGCAGACGTGGACGTTGCCCCAGTTGAACACAGCAGCCGCCGCCGCTTCCTGGAACTTCTCAGCCGCCGATCCTAGCAATTCTTTCGCCTGGTCCGTTCCGACAGCTTCCTCCAAGGCTTCGCAGCATTTTTCGAGTCCAACCGCTCTTAAATCCAAAGGCCCAGTAGTCTCCCCAGCCTCCCCTAAGTGCTTCCTGAACAAACTCGCGAACGTCAGCAGCCACTCGTCGATCTCGATGACGTCCTCCGCCTTTTCGTCATCCTCGGGAGCGTGCTCCGCCGAGCCGACATTCGCAGGTGTAACTTGGTCGGGGGTTTCTGTGGGCGTGCTTGTGGTTTTCACGACCTCCAACTCGACAGGCACCAAGCCTCCCGGGGCGATGCCAGAGGGTTTACCCGTCGCCGCGGCGTTGCGCTCCACCGCGGAGACGGAACTCGCGAGCGCGTTTCGAAGATCCACGCGAGAAGTAACAGTCACCAGCGTTTCTTCGGGATCCTTGTACTTCAGTGCGACGGCTTGCGTTTTATCGTCCGTGAAGAAGGATTTTTTAACTGCATCCAGGATCTGTGTGTACGTCACGCTCAGCGGTACGGTGAACTGCTTCAATTGGCTTTCGAAGGTTACGTTCAGCGTCAGCGTGGGCATTTGTTTCTGTTGCTGTTGCTGGCGCGCCACGGCTTCCGCTTGCTGTTGAGCGGGGGTTAACCTACGCGCAGCGGGCCTTCTCGCCCCCAACCCAGCACCCAGCCCAGCCGCGCCCCCCTTCTTCCGCACCGCCGCGTTGGCTTTCGCGGTACTCATCTTCCGCCTGGTTTCTTCGTTCCCATCCAGCTTAAACGCGCGTTCGTAATCGCTCGCCGCTTTGGTGTGCAGTCCGATGTTCTCCATCGCCTTCGCGCGACGCATCAACGCAGGTTTGAAGTTCGGAGCAGTGTCAAGCGCCGCAGTCGCCTCAGAAATCGCCTTCTGGAACTTGTTCTCCATCAGGTAACACGCGGCGCGGTTGCTGTGAAGAGCCGCGCGCTCATCGGACCCAGATAAAGAAAGCGCCAACGCCTTTTCGTAGCAAAGATGCGCCTCCGTCAAGTTCTTCTTTCCGAAATGCACGTCGCCCTCGTGTTTCAGCTTGGCCGATTTCGCGCTCAAACTCGCAATCTCGTTCTTCGCAGCATCCTTCGTGGCGGTGACCATCGTAGCGTCGCGAGGACCTACTAGTGTAGAAAAGAGAAAAGAAGGGTAGGTCAGCATAAGGCGAGGGCGAAGAGAGGAACGAGAAATCAGCGTGAAATTTTCACACTGGCCATCACTGAGTCACGACACTCAAAACCCTCGAACCGACGTGTCGCGGATCGTCGGTTGCGGTAGGTGTGCATGGCCAGCCATGTGTGTTCCGGAGACTCGTCTCCGTGCCATCGACGAGCATGTAACGTGCTTCTACACGTCACACACCCATACATACGCGTGTTGGAGGTATTGGCATCTCGGAAAGGCTCGTCCGACGCCCTTTCCGGGTACAACCGCCGCCCCGCGATTCCCGAAAAGCGATGGCGTGTCGCATGTCGTTATCCGTGTCGGGTTATGCGGGGCGTCGCTTATGCGAACGTCGAGAGGGAGAAATGAACACGTGTTGAAATGAAACGTACCGTACAGTCGATGTCTGCGCGGGGACCGCTCGGTGAGCCGTGCGGCAAACGCGGACGGCGCGAGGCTTTGTGACAGCGCAGGTACACGTGCGCAACCGAAAGTAAAAAGCGAGTATCGGAAGAATGGAGAATTTTTCATATTCCTACAAGCAAACAGTTTGGAAAAAGTGATTTCTAGTCGATCTCGGCGACGGCAACCGAAACTTGGGCGTATTGTCGGCCCTCCCGAAGTGTCACTGTCAGACTTTATTGCGATGGCGACGCGGCTCCTGGCCCTTCCTCTCCGGGCCACCGCGCGGAGGTGTGTCACCGCGCGGTGTGCGTCCACGTCGGCATCTACCCCTGCCGATGATTCCGATAAACACGTGAAGCGGTACCCCCTGGTGGCTAGAGGCGCGGGGGTGCAGTGCGCGATTAAAGCCCGAAACTTTATGATTAACACTGACATCCCGAAACAGATGGGCGGCATGGATGAAGCGCCTCAGCCGGTTGAGTTGTTGCTTTCCGCGCTTGTTGGGTGCGAGCAAGCCACCGCGGCGTACGTAGCGAGGCACATGCAGCCGCGGTTCAAGTTGAACCGCATCGCGTTTGCGATAACCGGGATACGGGATGACCGGGGTGCTACTTCATTGCCAATCAATGAACCGGCGCCGTGCGACGCGCGGTTGAGCAAAATAACTGGCGAAGCGGTGGTGCACGTGCGCGGCGCTAACGAAACACAGCAGAGAATCGACGAGCTCGCAAAGTTAGTCATGACACGGTGCCCGGTGGCGGACACGTTACACGCCGCGGGGACCAAAATAGAAGTCAAGTGGCGACTTGCGGAGGACGGGGAGTAGATTGGTTGTGATTGAATTGTAACGCGAGTCAGTTATGTCACACTATAACACTATATACAGACTTAAGTATACGTTTCAATCGTACGACGTATAGCGCTGCTAAGTGTATGACTACTTAAAAGTACCCCTACAACACTTTGTACTTCGGAACGTCCCGCCCCGCGGCTCGCGACGGAAACGTCGGCATCAGGCGTTGTTGCTTCGCCGGCGGGAACTCGGCAAACCACTTGTGTTTCAGCGCCTCGCCTGTCGAGAGCCTTCTTCCCGGGTCGTACGCCAACGCCCTGTTAATCAAGTCAAACCCTGAGTCAGACAAATGCGTCATGACTCCATCGGTGTTTGTGTTGTCGTGATCCGGAAACACGTTCCGCAGGTGCGAGTAGGGTTGGTGGGGAAATTTAACTTTTCCAACCCCGGGTAAGCGCGAAAACCCGGACCACACGTTCTCATTAGGGACCCCTAAAATATTACTTATTTTGTTAATCTGGTCGATTTCCGACTTGCCGGTAAACAAGGGTTTTAGCTGGAGTAACTCGCCGAATATACACCCCAAGCTCCACACGTCTATGGCGGGGCCGTAGATAGTTTGGCCTAACAGTAATTCGGGTGCGCGGTACCAAAGTGTAACCACCATAACGGTATAAGCTCCTAAAGGATCCCCGTAGTGCCTGGCTAACCCAAAGTCGCATATTTTTAACTGCCCCTTGTTATTGACTAAAATATTGGAAGTTTTTAAGTCTCTATGAAGCGTCCAGTTGTCGTGCATGTATCCCACGCCTTCAATCAACTGCCGCATGAAACACTTCACTTCCGAAACGGAAAACGGTTTCTGCTGAAGCTCGATCAACCCCTTCAAGTCGTGCTCGCAAAACTCCATCACCATGAACACGGAGTCTAGGGAGTTACCCACGACCATCTCTGACACATCAACCACGTTGGGGTGGCTCATCGATAGCAAAATATTAGCCTCCCGCAGCGCGGTCATTGGAAAACCCTCCTTTTCTTTTTCCATCTTTACTTTCTTCAACGCTTTAATTTCGCCGCTCTGTTTGTCCCGCGCGCGAAACACAACCCCGTACGTGCCTTCGTCGATCCGGTTCAGCTGCTCGAACTGGAACACGGAGCGGCACGTCGCGGTGGCGTCGAACACGCGCTCTTTGTGTGCAGACGGAGAAGAGGGGGAAAGGGAGCGAGACTGTTTGCCCCTACCCGAACTCGTCGGCGAGTTATTTTCGTCGTCCGGAATCTCCGCGCGCTCGGGGGACAGAGACTTCGACGGGCGACAGTTATTTGGCGAGTTATCCAACCTTGGCGGGCCTCTCTTTGGGCCTTGTACGTCACCTATATGCGCCTCGTCTACACCCTTGGCGGCACCGTCATCGGCGTCAAGGTCATCTACGTCTTTCAAAGCGTCGTACACGTTTATAGCGTCGTCCCTTTCGCCCAATTCGGCGTTTATGTCATCAATCTGTTTTCTGCCGCTCGATGCGTACGCCGCGGCGCTTGCTTCTCGTTCCAAACGACACGCCTCCTCCGCCTTCCGTAGTTCGGCATCTTCAGGCTCTACATCCAACTGATCCTCCCTTGGTGTCGCGTCTCCGTCACTAGAAGGCGTGCGCATGGCCATGATCGCAGCGACGTTGACACCGGTGGATTTCTTTTTTGTTTTTGGATCCGTCTCGGCGCCTATCTCATCAACCTCGTTCGCCATCTTAAACTCCATCGCTTCCCGGACCATCTTGTCCATGTAACTCTCGGGGGGTTTCTTTTCCGACACGTTCGCTTCCTCTTCTGGAGCTTCTTCTTCCTCCTCCTCCTCCTCATCCCATCGCGAGTTCCCTTTGGGTTTGGCTGCTTCCGCGTCGGGAGCGTCCCATCGAGAAGTTTGTTTTTTTGAGGAAGGCTGATCTCGTCGTGGTCCGGCCGCATCAACCCTCGGTTTTGATACCTCCGCTCCCGTTGTGTCAATGGCTTTTGCCTTCCCGTCGGTGTTTCCATTGGTGCCATCGCTCGTCTTCGCGCGCTTCCCCGAAACCGCCGCGGCTTGCGCTAGAATGCTGCCGCCCGGCTTTCCACCACTCTTGCCTTTCCGCCCGCCGCCGGCCTGCCCTAGTAACGACGCCAGGTCGCGCTTCTTGGCCGCACCGGCCATGACGCCCGCGAAATCGCACCAGCGGTGGCCGGTACCTCCGCAGAGCCGTCGACTCGACCAGCAGCGTACAAACGCGCGCGGTCGAATGCCGGGCGCGACGTCGGGGCAGAGGAGATGAGAGGGATTGGTTCGAAAACTTCGGAGGTGCCGATATATTTCATCATCGAGCGGTCCTAGACCACTTCCCCCCCCGCCGCCGCGATGTCCGCGGCGGTGGGTTTGATGGGCGTGCTGCCCTCTGATGACCCGGATGACGTGGCGTGGGATGCGTTGGTGGGTAAGGCGCGTGCCCTGGTGTCAAGACTGCGCGTCGGGAGACCGGGTCGGCGCAGCGATGAAAACACCGGAGACGACGACACCGATGGAGATGCTTTCCTCGATGTCGTCTCCGCGCTTACGCAAATCACCAAACACGCGGACGACGACGAGGAGTTCATCGCCGCGCTTGGTGAGGTGAACGGCCACGACGCTTTGTTGCGCTTGGTGATGCATGAACACGAAGAGGTCTCCACCGCCGCTGGAGTTGCGTTGCAGGTTTGTGCAGATTTGAACCCACCTGGTTCTCCGTTCCCGGCGCGCGGCGGCAGCAACCTGCGCCCCGACCGCACGGTGTTGAAAGTGGGCAATTTACACGGACCATTGGACCTACACTTGAGACACGCCCGAGAGCACTTAGGTGGCGCAAAGAAGAGCATTCCGAACATCGCGTGGCACAGCAGCGTGGTGCTGTCGCGGTGGATAGCGTTCCGGCCCGAGTTGTTTGAAAACAAAGAGTGTCTGGAAATAGGCGCCGGGTTGGGTGCGCCTGGGTTCACCGCGTCCGCGTTCGGCGCCCAGTCCGTAACCCTAACCGACGTGGACGGCGCTGCAGTCCGGAACTTGCGGTATAACGCGGGACGGGGTTGTGGGTTGTTGATGGATGATGACGACGAAAAGAAAAACGTTCGCGTCTCTGAGGAATCGAATGTAAACTCTGCAATAGACCTTCCAACGCGCCGCCGGTGGATATCGCAACGCTGTGTCGCCGTCTCCCTGGACTGGAACGACTACGAGCCGCTGTTGGGGAACCTTCGGGAAAAGGTGGGACGGGAGATGGGGAGGGTAAATGCACGTACGTTGCCGATAAAGCACGATGATGACGATGACTGTGAAGACGAGTTAAGTGAAAAGACGTCCTCAAAACGATTCCCCGTGATTCTCGGCGCGGACGTGGTGCACGAGGAGGGGATGGCAGAGGGCGTGGTCCGGTGTTTAGTTGAGTTATTAGACCGGGAAAACGGAATTGCAGTCGTAATAAACCCAGCGCCGGAACACCGAGCGGGCGCGGCGAAATTGCCTATATTGTTAGAAAATGCCGGCTTCGAGTTTTCAGTAACGGACGTAACTTCGTTGTTACTTCGAGTCGGCATGGAGGAAGAGACGGAGGATATCAAATTGCAGCTGTTTGTGGTTCGGTTGAAGGGGATGGGGGGGGGAGAGGGGTTGCCGGACACTAGAGACGTCACCGATGCCTGGCACGAGTTTGTCAATTATTAATTCAATAAATGTTGACCGATTTTCCTTTCAACTTGATCGGGGTAAGACCTGAATCGCAACAAAACACAGGTAACACCCTCAATTCCTGAGGCACGACCCCTCGTTTGGGACTCCCTTGGTTGAAAGGGTAAGTCCCTTTCAATCTTCCGGCTGACCGGTTTCTGAAAATCGCATTTCGGTCAACAACAAATAGTCTGTACTTTCCACTCATGTTGTCTGACTTCGTCCCCACTGTGGGAGCGCACGGCGGCGAGCGCGATGCCGCCGTACTCCGACCGCCGGCCGGCTGGTTCGTTCCGGTCGAGCATGCGGTCGGTTCCTAGGTACGACGACCCCGAGCCGGATGAGTTGTCCGGCCCTGGCAGCGACGTCACGGAAAGCGAGTGGGGCATCGACGCTGGGCAGTTTGAGGCTACGCCCAACGACCGGGTGAAGACTCCGGCTCGCTGGCGAGAAGAGACGCAGTGGAGAGACGACCCGCCCCAGGACGACCCGCCTACCGCCCGACAACAGTTCGAGAAGCAACACTCACGACTGAACCAGGAACCGCAGGAGGAACTCACGGGATGGGCGGCGCTGAAAAGGTGCGCCAACGAACAACAATCCAAATTCCATCAATTCGACACTCTCTCGGGATCGACAAAATCGTTCGGAAATGAAGGTCGTCGGGACACGTCTCTATGGCTTCTAGTCACGCGCGGCATCTCTCCGGTGTCACGCGCGTCAAACCCGTTGTGTCAAACACGAACGACCCGTTTACTACCGCGAGACAGGCAGGGTACCGGAGCGACATCGGACACGTCGCTCGATCAGCATCAAACGCCACCTTCTCGATTTCCGTCGGACGAGCCGTCCCGAGATTTTTTCCCGATTTCCCTGTTTCGCGTGACTAATTGCTCGATGACTGACATTTTTTCTCCCCAAACGAAACTCTCCCCAAAAATAAATTCCAGGGATCTCGACTCGGACCCGCGTTCGCTGGGCTACTTCAACAAGGACGAGTTCCCGCGTAAGCAGTGCATCGCGATCGCCGGCCATAAGGACTGGAACAACTTCATTTTGTTCGCGATCATCGCGAATTGCTTGCTAATGGCGTTTCTGTACGACCCGCTGGATGTCGAGAAATACAAAAACACCCGCGACGGTTTCGACATCTTCTTCACGTTTCTCTTCATGCTGGAGATGTTCATTAAAATAATCGCGCAGGGCTTGCTGTTCGGGGACAAGGCGTACCTGAAAGACGGGTGGAACGTCATGGACGGCACTATTGTCTGGGTATCCTTCGTGTGTCTTGACTTTATCTCTGGCGGAATCAAGGGACTGGGTGGAGTGCGAGCCATGCGCGGCATCCGCCCGCTGCGAACGTTGAGTAAGTTCAAGTCAGGCGCCCTGTTCGTCAACACACTGTTCACATCATGGGTGTACATCTGGAACGTGTTCGTGTTCCTGATGTGGTTCATAGTGTTAGCCGCGTGTTCGGGGACGGTGCTGTTCATGGGACAACTCCGGTCGCGATGCGTGATGCTTCCGGGTGGTTTGATCGCGGCCGCTGGGGGTGATTCCGCCAACGCGGTCTGTCCCGTGTCAGATATTTTAACACAGGACCCCTCCACGTACCCCATCCACCTGGACGACGCCACGGGCGACCCCACCGTGTGCTCCGAATCGATGCAGAACTGCGCCTCAGGGTACACGTGTTGTTACTACGGCGACGACGCGCACGTGGCGAACGGCAAGATTCGGTTCGACAACATTCTTTGGTCCGCTTTGATCACGTTCCAGGGGTTGACTGTTGACGGGTGGAACGAGGTTTGTTATTTACTGATGGACGGCCTAGGGTGGCCCGTGCTTGTGTGGTACGCGTTAGTAGTGGTTTGCGGGGCGTTTTTCGTCATGCAGCTGTTGAGCGCGGTGATTGTCACGTCGTTGCAGACTTGTTCAGCGGAGCAAGACTTGATCGAGCAGTTGGAAAACGAACGACAGCGGCGACGCGTAGAGGCATACGACACGCAACAGGGGCAAGGCGGGGATTTGAACTCGTTAGCAGTGGGTTCAGGTGCTATTGGTGCAGGCGCTTTGGTTGCTAATGCGCACAACAACGCGCACGACAACCCGCACGAAAAGCACGACCGCAACCCGCACATCGACCACATCTCACAAGACCCGCGGGAAAAGGAAAAGCCGATGAACCCTTTCAAGGATTTGTGGGAGAGCGACGCGATGCGCCCGATTCGCACGACGTTCCGGTTACACATCCCGGAACTATATGACCTCGCGGAAACCGACGGGTTCAACAACGCGATCATGGGCATGATCGTGACGAACACGATCGTGATGATGACCCGGCACTACCCGGAAAGCAACAAGTTTGAATTCGCAAACGAAATAATGGAGTGGATTTTCAACTCGGTGTTTCTGCTGGAGTTTCTGATTAAACACCTGGGGTACGGCATCGCGGGGTACTGGAGTGTCGGCTGGAACCGTTTGGATGGTATCATCGTGCTGTCCAGTGTGGTGGATATGATCTCGCCGCTGTTGGGGGCTGGCGTGGAGCTGGGGTTCATGAGAGCGTTAAGGGTACTAAGAGTGATGCGCGCCGTGCGAGTCCTAAAGGCGGCCCCAGAAGCCATGGCGGTGATGAACGCCATGGTGGTGAGTTTAGCGAGCATGGGGGGATTCCTACTGGTGTGGCTCATCTTCATGCTCATTTATGCGTTGCTGGGTACACGATTATACGGCGGCGCGTGTGTGTTTGAGCTCGACGAAGACGCCGGCCGTCTTTCCTTCAACTCGTTCATGCGCGCCATGCTCACTCTGTTCGTCACCGCCTCGGGCGAAGACGGCTTTGACGTGATGCACTGGACCATGGACGCGAGTGGTAACTCCGCGTCTTTATTCATGATCTCCTGGATGATCATTTCGCAGATTATTTTGAGCTTACTGTTGGCTTTATTGATTGATACGTACTCGGTGGACGACGACGAAGAGGAAGAGGAGGACGTGGTTGAAGAAGGTACTCCTTCATACGACGCCGACGGCCACGAAAAACAGTTCGGCCGGTCGCTGAGTAAGGGCGAACAGTTGAACCGGGATTTGATCGACATGGAAGAGGCGCATGATAAGTTACAACGAGACGAGACGTTGAGACGAGATGCTTCCCTCGCTAGAGTCAAGTCCGACATGGACACGCCTCACGACGCCCTTGACGCCGTGTTCGCGAAGAAAGGGGGCAAGAGCGCGAAATCCGGCAAAAGCGGGCTGTCGCACAAATCAGAACGCACGGCGCAGCGGTACCAGGAGAAGAAACTCACCGCGGCGCTTGAGAGCGGCGAGTTGAGTCCTGAGGAGGAGAAGAAGAGCCGTTCCCGGTTACAGATGCTCACGGACCTTCGCAACACCCGAAAGGTTCACGAAGTCGCGCTCGTCCGACAGTGGCTTTACGACATCGAGTTTGAAACCCCTATGTTGGACGAAGACGGAAGCGAGTTGCCTCCGATTGTGATGACCGCTGAACAAGAGCGTTCAGCGAAGGACAGACTCTCCCTGAAGAAGCACTTCAAAAAGAAGTTCAAGCTCGGGAGGCACGTCCCGGCGAACCGGAGCGCGCCGTACAAGGCCATTTCGGTCGGGGGGGATTTGCTGGCGAACTTCACAGCTGAAGACTTGAGAATTGGAGGGGAAGGGATTCATCACAAGGGACACAAGGGACATAAAGAAACCGTAACCCCCGGTTACCCCGTCTCACCCGAGTACCCCGATAACCTGTCCGACGAGGCCTCAGAAGGTGGGTTCAACGCGTCTGCGTTCTCGAAGCCCATGGCACCCATCAATGGGAACGAGTACGACACGCCTATGAAAGACTTCGCGGGTGATGACCCCAACTCCAAGAAGGAATTACATCGGCAAAGCAGCGCCGTGTCTTCCACGCGTTCCGGCTCGGTCGCCATCACCATTCTTCCCTGGGACGAGCTCGAGTGGGGGTACAGAGGCACAGGGTGGATCCAAGTCACAAACGACGCGTACTTCACGAACTTCATTTTGTTTGCCATTCTGTGGAGTAGCATAATGCTGGCAATGGAGAACCCTACGTACCCGGTGGCTGGTTCCGAGGCGGAACAAGTTTTCTTCGGAATCGACGTCGCGTTCACGGTTGTGTTCACAATAGAAATGGCGTTCCAGTGGCTCGCGTTAGGCATCGTCGGGTACTTCGGAAGCACTGCGAACAAGCTGGACTTTATTATCGTGTTCACGGCATGGCTGAGTTTGATTTTGGAGTTGTCAGGCGTGGACGCTGGGACGTTGACTGCTTTGAGGTCACTGAGGTTGCTGAGGATTTTGAGACCTCTTCGCGCTGTGAGACGCTTACCAGCCCTGAGAATGGTCGTGGACTGCACGATGAACGCGCTCCCCGCGATCAAGTGGATCATGGTCCTAGGGATGTTCCTAGCCATGATCCTAGGCCTGTTCGGCATGCAGTTCTTCGGAGGGAAGCTGTGGAGCTGTCAATTTCCGGAAGGCGTGGTGGAGGCGTTTGGAGAGTACGCGAACAGCACTGAGTGTTTAGCGGCTTATGGCGAATACGGAGACAGAACGTTGACAGTTTGTGAGAACGAAGCAGCAGCAGAGGAATTAGGCGAGCCGTTTCTTTCAGCCGATACGCCCGTCACCCTGACTGAATGCACCATGCCCACGATTATTACGAAACAGGAGTGCGAATTCTACAACGGCACGTGGGCGAACACGGAGTATAATTTCGACAACATCGGCCAGGCGTTGGTCGTTGTTTTCATCACGTCAACCGCCGATAACTGGCAGGACACCATGTACACCGGAATCGACTCCGTTGACGTCGGGAAGAACCTTATCTACGACCACAACCTGTGGAACTGTCTGTACTACGTGATCGTCACGATGCTTTCGTGCTTTTTCTGGGCCAACATGTTCGTCAGTACTTTAGTGGACCAGTACACGAAAGCCTCGGAAGCCGAAGGAATCATCGCGCTCGCAGACCACACTCAGAACGCCGCGCTTACGCAAGCGTTACTGTTAACCAAACAGCAACAGAACCGACGCAAGCACTGGATTGACCGGCCCACGAACGACCCGTTCGTGAAGTGGTGCATTTTGGTTGCCAGTAACCCGTGGTTCGGACGGGCGATGATGGGGGTTATTGTGCTGAATGGATTCGCGCTGATGTGTCTCCACGCGGACCAGCCCG
>MDSY01124537.1_pt1 | contig 42161 bp, 29 predicted proteins | sample 811131 | NCBI WGS metagenome assembly MDSY01 (sample SAMN05326643, study PRJNA326480) | marine metagenome | isolation source: seawater | place: Atlantic Ocean: South West | collected 2010
AACACGGGTGGGTGGTGGGTGCTGCGCCCGCCTTTGTGGTTTGCCAGATCTCGATTGAGAAAGCAACGAAAAATGGAGACGGACGTTTCCAAGAAAAACGGTTTTTGTCGGCATTTTTTTGGCCCTTTCGCGCGACCTTTCGGTGAAATTGCGAAAACGCGATGTCCGACAACCCGCTGCAGTCCCCCTCCCCCTCAAGACGCAAGCACGCAACCTTCAAAACACACTCCACCAAAACCCTAACCATGTCCCGCCACGGCGACATCTCCAGCTCCCCCGACACCGTGGGCGTGTGCGTGTACCAGTACAAGATGCCAAGGTTGCACACAATCGAGGATGTCCATGAGAATGCAAAAGCGATCTGTCAAAAAATCGAAGGCATGAAGCAAGGCCTCCCCGGCATGGACCTAATCGTGTTCCCCGAGTACTCAACGCAAGGAATCATGTACGACCGCGACGAGATGTTCTCAACCGCGGTGGATATCCCCGGCCCGATAACCGATATGTTCGCCGAAGCGTGCAAGAAAACCAAAGTATGGGGAGTTTTCTCATTGACGGGAGAGAAGCACGAAGACCCCAAGAAGCAGGTATGCCCAACTTTCACCCTCACCAAGGAGCAACACCTTTCAAGTTTCGATTGCATATCTATCAACCTTCCGGAGAGCAGTGACTGACCGAACAAATCCCTTAAACGAAGCCTTACAACACGTTGGTATTAATCAACGACCTCGGCGAAATCGTGCAGAAGTACCGCAAAATCCTCCCGTGGTGCCCCATCGAGGGCTGGTACCCCGGCGATTGCACGTACGTCACCACCGGCCCGAAAGGAATCAAGATGAGTTTGATCATCTGCGACGACGGGAACTACCCGGAAATCTGGCGAGACTGCGCCATGAAAGGCGCTGAGTTAATCGTGCGTTGCCAGGGTTATATGTACCCGGCGAAGGAACAGCAAATCATGGTCGCAAAGTGCATGGCGTGGATGAACAACGTGTACGTCGCGGTGGCTAATGCTAGTGGTAATGATGGAGTTTACTGTTACTTCGGGCACAGTGCGATTGTGGGTAATGATGGGAGGACGCTGGGCGAGTGCGGAACGGAAACGGACGGCGTTCAGTACGCGCAGCTGTCAATCAGCGCCATTCGGGACGCGAGACAGAACGACCAGTCCCAGAACCACTTGTTCAAGCTACTTCACAGGGGGTACACCGGTGTGTACGCCTCCGGTGACGGCGACAAAGGTGTAGCGAAGTGTCCGTTCACGTTCTACGACACGTGGGTGAACAACCCTGAGTTGGCGCAACAACAGGTACACGCCATCACCAGGCCGCACATCGGCGTGGAGTGTTGTCCCGTCGCCGGCATCCCGCTTCCGTCGCAGGAACAGGTCATGACCGAGAGCGAGGACCTGATATAGGTGGTTCTTGATGTCCCTGTGCACGCGTGTTTATTGTTACTTGAGTTACATTTCAATTTACGTTGTGACTATTCGTCGTACATACAGCTTCAAATCATTTCTTCCCCTTCCGTCCTTTCTTCATTTTTCCTCCTTTCGTCTTCGCGGCGGGCGCTTCGTTTGCGTCGGCGGTTGCGATGGACTTGACCTGCACGTTTTCCTTACCTTCGATGGGGTCGAGGTTTTTGCCGGTGGACTCAACGTTCGTATCGGCGACGTCAACGTTTTTATCAACCAGCGAACCATCCCCTTGGTCAACCTCTTGGGCTTCCGCAAGCGTCGCGGGAACTGTTTCCAGGGGCTGGGAAGTTGACTCAACCGCGAGTTCAGTTTGGAGTTCAGCAGGGATGTCGCGGTCGTTCGGAAGGTCAACATCAGGCGCAACCTCTGCAGTAACCTCTGATGTAGCATCCGATGTAACACCCTCCGTAACCTCCTCAACACTCTTCTCAGCAACTTTCCCATCAACCTCCGATATAACCCCCTCAAACTCCAGCTGTTGCGTCTGCGCCGTTCCCACTAGGTCCGCCAAAGCCCCCCCTTCTTGGTACATCGCCTCCGCGGTGGCGGCCATGTTTGAATGCATCAACAGCTCTTGAAGCGACTCGTTCTCCCTCCAAAGCAAGTCGTTCTCTTGTTTCAGCAACCCTTTCTCCGTAACCAGCTGTGTTAGTTGGTTTCGTACCTGTTCCGCTAGGGGGTCTGTTGCTTCACTATCGTGGTCGCGCTGCGCTTGTCTGCGCTGCAACCCAAGGTTTTGCTTCTTCAAACACTCGACTTCTTCGTTTTTTTCTAATAACTCAGCTCTCAGCTTTGAGAGGTCCTCCCTCAGTTCCTTGTTATCGTTATTCGTGGAATCTAGCTCTCGTCGGTAGTGCGCCACCGCGGAGGAAACCGCCCCCCGAAGCTCGTCCTTCGAGGGCAAGTTATCAGCACCCCAGCCCCACTCGTCAGATTTCGATCCCGAAAGTGCCTCGACCAAAGCTGCTTTCGACGCAGCCTTTGAAGGTGATCTCAGGTTTCCTTTCTTGAACCCCTTCAAGGGCGACCGCGCTGAGAGAGAACGGGATTTGCCAGGCGAGCCCCTGGACCGTCCCCCAGTTGGGGATAGGTTTGAAAGCACTTTACTGAACCCTCCGCCCTGACCGTTCCGCCCCCCGCTTGGCGAATTACTCACCCGGTTCGCGATGCGGTCCGCTTGCTTCGCCGCGTTGTGCACGAAATCCGCGGTGCCTTCTATTCCGTCAACCACCGCGTTGCCCAGGGCGAGGAATGAGCGGCCCACTAGGCTCACCGCCTCAGCGCTCGTGGCGGTGACGAACGCATCAAGCGATGCGGGGGACTGAGGTTTTTCCCCGAAAGATGAAGAAGAGCCAATCTCGCACGTCTCCGCGGCGGAGTGACTCGTACCTCTCGTGTCGTTTTTCGATTGTCCTTCCCTCTTATCGCCGAAATTACCGAGCACCCTACTCACCGCACTCGTAACGCCCCAGTCGTCCCACTCCTGTAATGTTATTCAGAAGGAAGCATAGTGTTGGTGAGCGAAGACGAGTGAAGAATGGGAAAAACGAAACGCTTTTTTTGTAACCCCCGAAAATCTTTCGAGCGGAATGAAAAAAAAAAGCCACGACAGATGAAGGGGGTCTTGACGTACCGCCATGTCCATGATTTTAGGGGGTGCTAAGTGTCTCGCGTCTCGCTTGGGGAGCGTGACTGTATTGGAGTGGGGGGATATAGTGGGAATGTTGTGGTTAGCCGTGGTCAATGTCAAGAGATATACCATCGCGGGGAGGGGACCGAAAGTTTTCAATGTTTGTTTTTCGCTTCGTTTCGGCGTTTTTATCGGCACCGAAAATAAGTCGCGGGACGTACCAGCAGCGGGCGCCTGTGCCTTGTAAGGAGTCGTGGGCGATGCCGCACTCGGTCGCTTCGATGTAATCTGTGAATTGTGAATGGAAAGGAATCGAGTTTAGGCTTTGGAATTGGTTGTGGGGAGTGCTAGGAACGCGTTACCGTCTCGGACCGAAACGCGTCACATCTCGTAGCAGTAGCCGTTGGGAGGTGCCGGAAAAATGTGTCGTGTGCGCACCGTGGGTGGCGGCGTGCCTGGCTCGAACCCTGACGGTTGGGGAGCTGGACCTGTGTCGTAAAGGTATGGTAGGTACGGGTGAGGTCAGATTAGCATTCATGTTGACGGTTGGAACGTCGTGGCATGTCGTGAACCCGCTTCGCCGGACGTACGGGAGATGAGATCCACATCTACGCTTTGCTCTGAGAGTTTCGTGATGCCGAGTTTTTTCGGCTTGGACACCGGCGCGGTACTGCGCTTGCGCATGAGTGACGACGACGCAGGCATGACGAAAGATTTGGTGCGTTCACTACCCCTCCGTCGTCCGGGTCAACCAAACGTGACACTGCCCACCACAACCGAGCGCGTGGGTCGGTATGGTGGAATGCCGGAACGCGTGTCGTAATTTTTTCCCGAAACGAAAGGGGGGAACTCGACAACCAGACAGAACTCGTGCGTTTCTTTTCTCGCTTTTTATTAATAACAACCTCCATTCTACTTTTTCTCAAACACTTCATACGGCCCCCCTCTTTTCTCCAAAAACCGCTGAAGTCCCTCTACCATGCTCTTGCTTCCCACGAACATGGGTGACCGCTGGTGGATGTGCTCCGGGACGACTTCCACGACCCTGTCTAGCGCTTTCGGGCCGCGAGTCGCCGCACCACTGGCTTGCTCCGCCATGAATCCCATGGGGGCCACTTCGTACAGAAGACGCGCTTTGCCCTCCCGCGCAGAGATGTCCGGGGGATACAGCCAGATACCCCCGAACAGTAACGTACGGTGAAAGTCACCAACGAGCGCACCGATGTACCGGTAGATGAAGGGTGATCCTTTCTCAGTAGTGTCGTCGCCACCGCCGGCTTGAAGGTGCTCGGCGTACTCGCGCATCTCGGGGGCCCATTTATCTACGTTACCCTGGTTGCCGCTGTACCACCTACCTTCTGTTGCTGTAGTCTCGGGGATCTTCAAGTCCTCGTGTGAAAGTACAAACTCGCCAGTGGCCCAGTCTAACGTGAATCCGTAGACCCCGGACCCGACGGTGAGCATCATCACCGTTGAGGAGGAGTACAAAACGTACCCCGCGCACGCGATTTCCTCACCCGTCTTCTTGGAGTTCAGAATGCACTTTTCGAGAATTTGCTCGGCGTCGTCATCGAGGTTCAATTCACATTCATCCGCGCTGGGTTTGTACACCCCCCAGATTGATCCAGTAGGCACCGCGGCGTCGATGTTTGAGGACCCGTCAATTGGGTCGAACGCGACGAGGTAATCGCCTCCGATTGAATCCGCAACGCCAATAGGGACGTCCTCTTCCTCAGTGACGATTACCGCGGATCGAGCGGTGTCGCGCATGGCGTCGCAGAAAATGTCGTTCGAGATGATGTCTAATTTCTTCTGCTCATCCCCGGATTCGTTCGTGCTGTCCGCTAAACCGGTGAGGCCTGCGATCGGCGCTGTGGCGACGAGGTTGGAAATGCGCTTACACGCCACGGCGATTGAGTTAATAATCACCGCTAAGTCGGCATCCATGTGTCCTAACTGTTCCTGCCGAAACATCCACGTCGACAAGGTTTCAGTGCCCACTTTGTCAGACGCGGGGCGTTTCGGGGATGATTTGGATTGAGATGACGATTTCACAGCCTTTGCATCAGGAGTATCCTCCGGTGCCTCCCTCAATACCTTCTCCACGAAGTCAACCTCCTCCGGTGAGCCGAGGTAAAACGGCGTGCGTTGGTGCACTGACGTCGGGGTGACGTCTAGGGCCCTTTGGAATCCAGTGGAGGCTTTCGCCCCAGCCTGCTCCGCCACGAACGCCATAGGGCCAGTTTCCGTGAGTAGACGTAACCTTCCCTCTGGGTTTTGAGCCGATGCGCATTGCGCGCAGATGCCTCCGTAAAGCAACGTCCGGTGCACGTCCGCGACTAGGCTTCCGATGTACCGAGCGGAGTACGGCTTGCCGTTCGCGTCCGGCCCCCCGTTCTTCAGCGCATCCACCCAGTTCTTCACCCCAGTACTCCACCCATCCCTGTTCCCCTCGTTGATGGAGTAAATCTTCCCTCTGTTCGGAATTTTGACGTGTTCGTGCGACGCGATGAACTCGCCTACCGCGGGATCGTACGTGAACCCAAACAAACCGTCGCCGACGGTGAGCATCATAATAGTGCTGCTAGAGTACATGCAGTACCCCGCTGCTTCCAAATTCTTACCAGGGTTGCACGCGTTCGTGATGCAGTTTTGGTCGATGTCGTCCACGTCATCCGCGCTCCAATCCGGGACGCACTCGGACTTTCCCTGGTACACGCCGAAGATGGAGCCGGTGCACACCGCGGCGTCGACGTTCGTCACCCCATCCAGGGGATCGAAAACAACAACCCGGTCCCCGGCGAAGGATTCCTCGACTGCGAAGGGTTTAGAGTCATCACCTCCAGCACTCGCTACTACTCCGGTTCGTCCGCAGCCCACCATCGCGTCTTGGAACAGCGCGTTCGCGCGTTCAGGGAGGTCCACATCGTCCTTGTAGTAATCAGTCCGGACGGTTGCGGAGATTTTCTTGCACGCCACCGCGATACTGGACAACAGCACGGCCATGTCCGCATCCACCCGACCGGCTTTCTCTTCGTTCAGCAGCCAGTTCGTGAACGTCGTGCCCAGAACGGACTTTGCTTTGGTCGTGGGCGCGGAAACGGTTGCCGCAGCACGGACCACCAATGGAGTGCGATGCGACTTTACGCGAGCAGAAGTCGATCGCTTGGCGAATAACGATCGGGCGCCGCTGCGAACGGCGCCGACGGCGCATGAAGGGGCCAGGGCGGCCATTGTGGAGCGCGCGAGTAATGTAATTGGGGTGTCGACAAACACGGGCAACGGACGCGTGGGGCCGCGTGGCGTTGTGGGTGTGCGTGTGTTGCAAGCTCGGACTTATCTGCATTTATCCGCCAGGTTAGCATGTGCCCACTCTCTTGTCGGATGAATGTCATTGAAAACGCTAAAAAAGTATCGCACGCGAAGCACACCACTATTTCAAGCCACACTCCTCTCTCTTCACGCTTCAAAGTCGCTATCCTCCTCTTCCTCATCCTCATCCGAGTCATCGTCGCTGTCCAGGACAAACTTCTTTTTCGGAGGAGCTGCGGCGGCGGCTCGCGGGACGCCCGCCGAGACTCTCCTCGCCGGTGCCGTTTCTTTCTTCTCTTTTTCTGAATGTGAGCTGGATTTTTTCGAGGTCGCTATCGGTTCAGGTTCGTCGTCACCGTCGTCGTCGTCGCTGATCGTCAGTACCTCTGTTTTCCTAGCAGCGGGTTTCGGGACGGTGGGTTTCACTCGCTTCGGGGCGTTACTTTTCTCGCTCGCTCCGACGCTTTTTCTTTTTGGCGCAGCGAGCAGCGCGGATTCCTTGGCCACCGTCGCCGTGACCCTTCCCCGAAATACCTTCTCCTCCTCGTCGCTCTTTTCCTCTAAATCGAAGTCGTCCACTTCTGAGAAGTCGTACCTGGCGGCCTTGGCGGACTCGCGGCGCGGGCGCGCGGGTGGATTTGTGGACGCTTTTTCAACCGCAGCGCGATCTTCCTCATCCGTGATATCGGAGTCGCTGTTATCGATTTCCATAGGCGCGTCGTCTTCCGTTGAACGCGCGTTTGAATCTTTCGTTGCCTCGGTCTTCCCTGTTTTATCCGCCTTCTCGACGTTCCCAGTTTTAACAGGCTTGGCGCCCTCCTCCGCGGCGACTGAAAACGTAAAGTCTGGAATAGTAGTAGGCAGAGGCTCTTTTGCATTACTAATTTCGCCCTCAGCACGTCCACTCACAGCATCCTGAACGAACTTCAGCTCATCTGGAAACGGCAACGGCTCTTCCCCTGGGTTACTCTCCACCGTGCCGACCCACTTGTATTTGGAAAACACAATCATCGAGTCGAACCAGTCTTCTAAGTTTAAGCGATCTTTCGACTTTACATTTAGGGTGAAGTAACGCGTGGAGCGGGATCGCACAATGGTTCCTTCCAATTTTAGACGGCCAAACCCGGGGTACTCGATGTACATCACCGGGTTCTGCGTGTCCAACTTGGCGAGAGAGCCCAACCGTCCCTCTTTCAGGGAACCCAATTGTCCGGGAAACACCGTCATGTACCGGCTTTTCTTCACCGTGCTTTTTTTGTGAATGTCCTTGCAGTCGGAACGCTTCAAAACTTTGGAAGGCTTGAGCTCTGTCAATGAACTTGGTCGGACTCTTGAGACCATCCTCGCATCCAGCGCGTGGTCGAACAACGCCTTCGAATGTTTCGTCGCTTTCGCCTCCTCCGCCTCCACGGCCTCGGCTTCGCGATCTCGGGGCTTGGGAGGCATCGCGGATTTTAACTGTGCCTACTTGCTTGTCGTCGATCGCGAGGCACCGCAAACGCCGTGGCTTGGAACTCGAGCCGAAGGAACTCGGAAGTCGCGTCGCACGAGAAAGTAACAGGTGTCGACCCTGGCCTGTCGCAGACGCTGACACCGCGGTGCGCGGCGTGTTTGTGGTTGGCTGGTCCGATGATTTCAAAAAACGTCGTTGTCAAGTCCCCGCGTGTGCGGGAGGTTGTTATCGGGGAATGCGCCCCTATGCCAGCCAATTGTGCGACGCGCGGCCGAGACACCGTTCCTGCCGTTCCTCGCCCCTCGCGGGCCAGTGCATGACCGTGCGGAGGGTCATGAACATGCTGTCGTTTCGTCTCCACTATGCGCTGGGCGCGCCCGCGTCGTGCCGCGTTGCGCAATCGCACGGCACACCCGCCGCCGCCGCTGCGCGCGTTTTCAACTCGGCGACGCGTCATCCCAGCGGGCTTGGGTTCAAGCGAAGCGTCGTGGCCAGCGCCACCAGCAATTGGAGGGACGCCAGCGCGTTAGCCGCGACGCTGGATCGCAAACACGGCGTGCGAAGGCGCAAGCCGGACGTCACGACCGCGGCGGGCAAGACATCCGGAGGCAAGACACAAAAAAACCAAAAGGGCAGTGCGAAAGACGCGCCCCGGCCCGGGCGCAAAGGCGTGGGCCCGCCCGCACGGAGGGGGGGCAAAAAGAAACAGCAACCGATGGTGGAGGTCACTTCACAAGATGATGACGATTTTGATGAGCAAGACGTGGACGACGAGTTGAGTGCTTTCAACGACGACGACACGGGCGATTACGAACCTCGAAAAACTTCCATTGAAAAAAAACCCATAGTAGGAGAGTTCAACAACGACGACGACTGGAGAGAAGACTCGAGGAATAACGAGTTAGCCGTGGGTACTGACGACGGTGAACAGGAGTTTGTGTTTCTTCGAGATGACGAAGAGGAGGGAGATTTTGATGATGACGACGGGTTGTTTTTAACCGACGCTGACGACAGTTTGACGAAGCAAACCGCGCAACAAGCCAAGGGCGTCAGCGTCAAGAGTTGCAAGTACTTACAGTCCTGCGTTCGAGTCAAGGACTGCCCCCCCCCTTTGTACCCCGAAATCGCAGTAATAGGACGCTCCAACGTGGGCAAATCATCGCTAATCAACATGCTCACTGGACGCACGAAAAAAGAGGTTGCGAAGACGTCGAAAAACCCGGGAAAAACGCAAACCATCAACCACTTCGAAATGGTCACGGGCGACGGGATGTGGTACTTGACTGATTTACCGGGTTATGGTTTCGCGAACGCACCTGAAAAGGCGCGGAAACAGTGGGCGTTGTTTACCCGTGAGTATTTGTTGGAACGTGAGAATTTATTAGCGGTAATGTTGCTCATCGACAGCACGATTAAACCGCAACAGTTGGATCTTGAGTGTTTGGAGTTTTTGGGAGAAAACGACGTCCCGGTCACGATTGTGTTCACAAAGGTTGACAAGAAGCGAAAAATCAAAGCCGGGAAGAGAGCGAGACCGGAGGAGAACGTGGAGATGTTTTGCCGGGAGGTTTCCGAGTACTGGGAAGAGATGCCGCCCATGATTTTCACGTCAAGTAAGTCTGGAGATGGAAAGCAATCGGTGCTGAACCACGTCGCGACGCTACGGCAGTTTTTCAAAGAGGGACAGCGAGGGAAGCGATGAGGGGTGATTGCTTTAGGTTATAGGGTTCAGGGTTGCTTATGGCTTTTACTCTCAATAACAATACACATACAATCCCTAATTACGAAACCCGAATTACGAAACCCTACCCCGTTACTTAGGTCTTTTACTGAATATCGCGGTGGTCTGCGTGATCGGAATGGCGCACGGCCGGTACACCGTCGCATTGAGCACCGGCATGCGCGCGAACTGCGGCTTGCCATGCGGCGCCGCGTCGATGCCGTACCCGCACTCCATGGCGGAGGTTTTGACCTGCCCGTAATCCCTCTCCCAGGACGTCTGCGTAGGGTTTTTACTCGGCTTGCCACTGGTCATTGAATTGGGCACTGCGGTTTGAGTCGGCGTCTCGTCGAAAACGCGGTCAAACAGGGTGGTTTTTTTAATGAGTGCTTTTCTTTTTTGTCGATTTGATTCTTCAGATTCTTCGTCATTCACCATGCCTTCCCCGGCCAACTCCATCACCTTCTGCATTTCCAAATACGCCTTCTTCGTCGCTTCTGACGCGTGTCTCGTTTCGCTTTTCAGCGCCTCCCGGTACTGCTCGGTCCTGAAGTCCATGGAGAACTCGTCGCGTCGCGAGAAGTCGCTCGTCCCAAAACCCGCTTTTTTCTCGCTCTGCACCTCGGCGTACTTGATACGATCGACGTACGGCACGCCCTCTGCGATCCAGGGGTGGAGCTTGTCCAGGTACACGTCAGGGTGCTTCGCGCCGTGTAAGCCCTCCTTCGGGGGGTTGGTGATCATCTGCTTGCCCGTGAAACTGGAACGGACGTGCTCCTTCACCGGGTACGGGAGCGGTTTCGACTGAAGAGAGGGAGGGGAGAGGGTTAGCTTTCACAATTCACGCGTACCCGCATTTGGGAGATTGTCACGCGATTCTCTGGGAACTCTCAACCTACCTTGTTGCCGACATCGATGTACCCCGCGCTGGAGAACACGCCGAGCAAAGCCTTTTCGCTGGTTTTGTTCACATACCCATCGGGGAGTTTCTTCTTCTCCCCGCCTGCCGCGGCGTCAGCCATCGTGGAGGGCGCTAGTAGTTGTGAAGGTGCGATTCTCGGAAGGCGAGAAAATGAGTTCGAGTCGGTGGGTCCCTTGGTCTAAATGAGAGACGATTTGACGAGTTAATTTCGCGCGATTTTTTAGGTTGTTTGAAAATGAAAAACAGCCTCTCCGTCCGCGCACTTCGCGTCGCACCGAACACCCCGCACGCACCATGGCTCCTCGCGACGGACCCGGCCCTTTCGCCAACGCCATCGGCATCGCCGCGGGCATCACTTTAGGCGGTGTTATCGTCAAGGTTCGTGGGGGAACTGTTGAAGACCAGCCGAGCATCTTGTCAATCGGGACAACGCGTTTTCGTGCGTCACCATGACCAACCGTCCTTGACCTCCCACCCCCACCCCCCCACAGAAAATGCACGAGTCACCCTCGAAGACCGGACCCAGCATCGCCCGTATGACCTTCCCCAAGTTCCCTGCTCGCAGGAAAACCGTGGACGTGACGTTACAAGATGGCCAAACAATCGGCGAGCTTCTTTGCCAGTACACCGGGGAGTTTTCCGAAGAAAACTTGATTACGATTTCACAGTTGAACAAGAACTTGGATGACCTTGATTTCGTGCGCCCAGGAACGGTTATAAAGCTGGTGGATAACCGCCGCCCCAAACTCGCGACCCCCGAAGCGGAGTGGTGGGCCGAGCGGGGGCTGGGGAACGACGGGAAGGAAGCGGGGAACACGGCAGGGGGTGACTTGATGGACATCGATGGAAAAGAATCAAACGAGGGAGCCGTGTCGTCATCGTTACCTCGCTCCGCGGACGGCTCCGTGTCCAGTGTACACAACAAGGAAAACACACCAATCGCTGTCAAGCCGAAAACGTTAAAGCAAAGAGTCAACCCCAACGGCGTGGACATGGCCATCCGAGATGCGTGAAATATATATTGAGTAAGACAACGTCTGGAAGAACCTGTAATTATAAATTTATCCATATTTTTCTAACCAACTGCTACACAACACTACTGATTCTACCTATCACTCCCCTTCATCTGACTCGTCGAACAGCGTCAGCTCGTCCTCCACGCTCGGGGGCTCGTCTTCGATGACCGAGTTTGCGAAATGCACGCGTCTCAAAACCTTTTGCGTAAGCTCGTCGTCCGACGCATAGGGGATAATGCTGGGGTTAACGCTCGTCCCCAAAGCAACGTCATCCGTCCCCAAAGCAACGTCGTCCGTCCCCAAATCTGTCCCCAACTCCATCCCCAAATCAGAACCCATCCCCAGATCCCCCCCAATCACCGCTACGAAGTAAACCGTGTTTCCGAACTTCGGGTCCCCTTTTCCCAGTACCTTGATGCGCAGTCTGAGGTTCAACATCTTCGCTGCTTTTATTAACAAAGGCATGCGCGTCGCTGAGGCGAATGAGACTGAGATTATAATTCCATTTATAGATAAAACTCGTCCGCATTCGCGAAGCGTCGCGAGCTTGTCGCAATCGCCGTGAAGCGCATCCAGGGTTCCTTTGTCCACGACTATTTCGATTGAATTATCAGGGATGGATTTCATGGAAGTGCAGTCCACGACTTCGCACTTGACTGATACAGGTTTTGAATTTACGCTGACTGAGTGCGTTACCGGTGACCGCGTCTCGCTATACCTCTTTCGCAAAATTTCCACGATTCCGGGATCGATGTCCGTGAGGTACAGATGGCCGAGGCCGAAGTCTTGTCTTAGTTCCTCGCCGAAGGAGCTGCCGCCGCACCCCACATCAAGCACAGTGCCTTCTTGGTGTGCTGCAGCTTCGCAATATCTTGCGATGAAAGGACGACACGCGGCGTAGTCGCAGTGCCACTCTCTTGTGCGTGCACTTGCATCGGTTTCGTAAACCCGGCCCCAGTGTTTCGCAAGCAAAAGAGATGAGGAGGTCGTGGCGTTGTCCTCTTCTCCTCCTGGCATCCTCCGATCCTCACTTGGAGTTGTCATTTAAATTGACACTGTGTGACTGATCCCGGCTTCCACTAGCCCCGCATGAGGGCCACGCAGTCGTCAGTGCCTCCGTGTTTGGCCAGAGGTCGGACCACCGACACGTGACGGCACCTCCCCAGTTCAGAAAATGAATAAATTTTGAGGCGCCGCTTTCTGATTTCTGAGGTCATTGTGAAGGGCGCCCGGCCGATCGTCGTCTCACGACCCCCCCATGCACAATGGCCCGCCTTTTCATGGACCGCGAGCCCCTAACCCAGTACAAGGACCGTCTGTTCAAGGGCACAATGGAGGACTACCTCACTGCGCTGAAAACCAGCACCACGTTGTACGTGGGCAACATTTCGTTCTACACCAGTGAAGAGCAAGTCTGGGATCTGTTCACCAGAGCCGGCCCCGTCAAGTCCATCGTCATGGGTTTAGACAAGAACCTGAAAACCCCGTGCGGATTCTGTTTCGTGGAGTACTACGTCCGCACGGACGCGGAACGTGCGGTGAAGTACTTGAACGGAACCAAGTTGGACGATCGCGAAGTGCGGATGGATTTCGACTGGGGGTTTCAAGACGGACGGCAATTTGGGAGAGGGAAATCTGGGGGCCAGGTGAGAGACGAATACCGAACCACATACGACGAAGGCAGAGGCGGTTATGGCAAACTTCTGAAAACAGAACTAGATGCGTTGCAGAACGAAGAGAACGACGAGGGGGGTGAGGGGTACCGGGGGGAACGGCGGGGAGGCAATGACAACGATGATGGTAATGACGACGCTGAGAAAGACAATGATGACGGTCGTGCGCCAATGGTGGTTGGCACGAAACGAGGAAGAGAAGACGAGGACGATGAACCTGTGAAGGGCAACTCGCGCTTCCGGGGGGATGACAGCGAGGAGGAGGAATAGGTGTTGTTATTGTAAAAAGGGCAGTGCGCTACACACGAAGTCAACTGATTCAAAGCTTTTCTCCGATTTCTAGTCGATCTCACTCATTTAACTCAACATTAACTCAACATTGTCGCCATATTATTCAGCCGAGGTTTTTTACTTTTTTTCGGACATCAACGTCGGCGCTGGCGGGCGGGGACTACTACTGCGTGACGCGCACGGAGGTTTGCCAGCCTGGGCATCCCTCGCGTCGAGCGCACAGAGCAGCCCGTGGACACGCTTCGGGTGTGACTGGAACAAATACAAACCCTAATCTCGCTTGCGTACAGGCGTCGTTCCGCGTCACTGCAGAGCACTCGCTTTTGGCGGCGGCGGCGGTGTGCTTTTCGCATCCGCATCAGTTGGTGTGAGGGTGTTTGCCTGTGCAGTGTGTGCTTGCACTTAATCGAGTCACCTCTTCCTTTACACAAAGAACACGAGATGGCCCCTCACGCCATCGTGGAGCTCCGGCAACCCGGCGTGATCACCAAGGAGGTAGTGTCGACTAGTTTTTCGTTTTACGACGCGGACGAGGCGGAGCGAATCAGCGTGAAGAAAATAAGCAACCCCGTGCTGTTCGACGCCTTGAACAACCCTGTTGTGGATGGGTTGTACGACCCCGCGCTCGGTCCAATCGATCCGCACGGCATTTGCGGAACCTGCCGCCTATCCGCCCTGCACTGCCCCGGGCACTTCGGGCACATCGATTTGAACGTCCCCGTGTACAATCCGTTGACGTTTTCAACCGTGCTTCGGTTGTTGCGCTCGATGTGCGCGCACTGCGGGAGCTTCAAGCTCGCCACCGACCGAGTCGCGGCGTTTTCCAATAAGCTTCAACTGATTCGAGCCGGCGACTTGGAAAAAGCGTCGAAAATAAGCACCGCAGGCGTCTCCAAGAACGTTCGCAAAGAGTTGAACGAGATGGCGGCGGAGATCGGCGAGATGGATCTGAGCGACGACGAAGCCACGCGAGTCGTGAAGAAATTGAATGACAACAACTCAAACACAAACCGTGCTTCTTCTCACAAACGCCCCAAGTGGACCGCGCACGCGATGGCGGAAGCGCGTGATCTCGTGAAGGATTTTTTAGCCTCAGTGCCTACGAAGTGCGAGAACTGCGGGTGCGCGAGTCCGAAAATTACCCCGGAGGGCGCCACGCGATTGTACCGCCACTCGCTGAACGGCAAGCAACGGGAGGTCAACGCGGCACTCGGCGTTGATCTGGAACAGGAGCTGCAGGAGCTCGCAAGGCGACGGTCGGGAAGTGGCGCGGACGGCGCGGAACTTGCGGGACAGGAAGCATCAGGGGAAGGTGAGGAGGGTGAGGGTAAAAACAAGTCGAAAGGCGGGAAGAAAAACAAGTCGAAAGGCGGCGACTCTGGCAACGATGCGGATGACGGTTCCGGGTCGGATGGTGACGATTCGGATTCTGGCTCTGACTCTGCTTCTTCATCCGACTCCGACTCCGACTCCTCTGACATCGGCGACGCGGCTGCGAAACCTTCCAAAACACAAATCGACGTCACCGGCGACGACACTAACGCTTCTGAAAAAACCCAACACAAAAAGTTCCTAATCACCACCGACGAAGCCCTCGGTTTACTCGAAAAGCTGTGGAAGAAGGAGTACGTTTTTTGTTCCATGGTCTGGGTCGCGTCGTCGGTGCCGTTGAAGTCGGTTGGGGAACACGCAAATGCGCCTGGGTTGAAAACCCGACACAGCGACCCGGCGAGATTTTTCATGAAGAAAGTGTTGGTCACGCCGTGCCGCCTTCGCCCGCCCTCGAAGATGGGCGACATGATGTTCGAGCACCCGCAGAACGTTCACTTGGGGGCTATTATACAGGCTAACTTGACGTTGGCTGAATTGTTCCGGAAGCCGCCTACTGTTCCGGAGCCGGAAAGCACGAGAACTCAAAGAATGTTGAGAGCGTTCATGACCCTGCAAGCCGGTGTCAACAGATTGATTGATTCTTCAAAAGCGGAGGGCGGCGACGCGAACGGCATCGGTATACGACAACAGTTGGAGAAAAAGCAAGGCTTGTTCCGCATGAACATGATGGGCAAGCGCGTGAACTACGCCGCCCGGTCCGTAATCATGCCGGATCCGTTCATCCGGACAAGCGAAATAGGCGTCCCGCCTGTGTTTGCGAAAAAACTAACCTTCCCAGAGCACGTCACCGCGCACAACATCGACTTGATGCGACAACTAGTCGAGAACGGCGCAGATGTGCATCCCGGCGCGAATGCGATTGAAGACGAAAGAGGACGGGTGATTCACTTAGAGCGGTTCACGAAGGAAAAGCGAGCCGCGATTGCGAAAACCTTGCTGGCCACGAGTCCTGGGGTGAGTGGTGACGAGGAGAGTGCGAAAGCTGCTGGTATTCCAGTGGAGGATGGAGGAAGGGGTAAAAAGACTACTTTTGGCCACGACGACGTCGAGGAGGTTAAAAAAGAAGACGGTACCGACGCCATTGCCGCGTCGGTTGCGAAAACAGTAGAGAGTAACACAACTCGCCCTCTCGCCAAGAAGGTGTACCGCCATTTAAGGGATGGTGATGTGTTACTAGTGAACCGCCAGCCCACGTTGCACAAACCGGGGATCATGGCGCACACCGCTCGCGTTTTGAAGGGGCAGCGGACGATTCGAATGCACTACGCCAACTGTTCCACGGTACGTTTACTTTCTTTTTCCTGTAAAATCCTGCTTGCCTTGTACTGCGTATTGAGGGTTGATTCTGACGGCTTTTAGTATGGATCCTGTGAGGATTCCTCATCATCTCGAGGTTCGGGATTCCGAGTTGGATTTTCCTGAAACAGCGCACTCCTCGTCATCCCGATATACCCGACTGTCCCTCGATTGCCCATACAAGAAACTGACTCCTTTCCAAAAACCTTCAGTACAACGCGGATTTCGACGGCGACGAGATGAACATGCACTTTCCTCAAGATCATTTGGGACGAGCGGAGGCGTATGAGATTGTCCGCGCGGACCAGCAGTACACCGTGCCTACGGACGGGAAGCCGTTGCGCGGATTGATTCAGGATCACGTGTGCGCTGGAGTTTTGCTCACGAAACGCGACACGTTTCTTGACCGGGCGAAGTTTCAACAACTGTTGTACCTGGCGCTGGTTGATTTCGCGGATGCGGACGGACGGGGCGGCGGGTCCTTGCAAGGCAAAGCACTCCGAATGCCGCCCCCCGCGATTTGCAAGCCTGTCCCGTTGTGGACGGGGAAGCAGGTTATCGGCGCGGTTTTGGACCACATGACCTCAGAACGAGCGCCGCTGACGCACGACTGCGGCACCAAAGTCCCGGCGAACTACTGGGGCGGCGAGGAATCGGGGGAGGGGAGTTTTTTCATACGGAGGAATTACGTCTGTTGTGGCGTCGTTGACAAGAACCTGTTCGGGAAGTTCGGGCTAGTGCACGCGGTGGCTGAGCTGCACGGCAGAGTACTAGCAGGAGATTTCATTTCAGTGCTGTCTAGACTGTTAACCGCGCACCTGCAGCACCACGGCATGACGTGTGGGATGGACGACTTGCTGTTGCGACCCGAATCCGAACTCGGCAGAGCGGAGCGCTTGGCCGAGGCGCATGGCGCGTGCCGCGGCGCCGCGGCGACGTTCGCGGAGGCGGACACAAACGCGCCTGATGCTGCGTTACGCGAGCAGATTGCGTCAAGGCTCAGCGAACGCGAAGGCGCGGAAGCGGCGCTTGATATGCGCAGTAGCGGCGCGTTGAACAAAGTCACGTCGGCGACGGTCGGCCAGTGTCTTCCCCACGGCACGAAAAAGCCGTTCCCGAAGAATTGTCTGTCCCTCATGACGCAGAGCGGCGCAAAAGGTTCGATGGTCAACTTTTCGCAAATCGCCGCGTGTCTCGGGCAGCAGGAGTTAGAAGGACGTAGAGTACCAAGGATGACCTCGGGTAAGACCTTACCCTGCTTCCAGCCGCACGACACCGGCCCCCGGGCGGGTGGGTACATCCAAGACCGGTTTTTCTCAGGGTTAAGGCCGCAGGAATATTACTTCCACTGCATGGCTGGACGGGAAGGTTTGGTTGACACGGCGGTCAAGACGTCACGCTCTGGGTACCTCCAAAGATGTTTAGTCAAGAACCTGGAGGCGTTACGAGTGCACTACGACCACACCGTGCGCGACAGCGACGGCGCGGTGGTGCAGTTCCAGTACGGCGACGACGCCGTGGACGTCACGCGGGGGGGGTGTCTGTCAAAGTTTGAGTTCTTAAGCGAGAACCCCGAGTTGGTGCGGGCGAGTGTCGAAAACGCTTCCAGTGCTGGTTCCAATGCTAGTTTGACCGGCAGTTTCGACAGGGTTAAAGCCCTGAAGTCCTTGTCTGCTGACGAGTTGAAAACGCGGCCTGACGTGCCGCTGACTGACACGCACGTTTGCGGGTCTACGTTGGGCGTGCTTCCGGAGAAGTTCACCGACGATTTGGATAATTTTTTAGCCTCGAAGCACCCCGACTACTTTGCGAACGATGTTTCAGTGGGAAAGAAGAAGGACTCGAAGAAGGACTCGAAGAAGAAGAAAGGAGCTTCTACTGGTAGTGATCCTTCTACTCCTAGTGACTCCTCAACCAGCAAGTCCCTAGCTCACACAGCTGGCATGTCCAAAGAGGAGTTCAAAAAGCTGATGAACCTTCGCTTTTTGAACTCCCTAGCGGTGCCGGGCGAAGCCGTTGGGTGCGTAGCGGCGCAGTCCGTGGGCGAACCCTCAACCCAAATGACCTTGAACACGTTCCACTTCGCTGGAAGAGGTGAAGCCAACGTAACGCTTGGCATTCCCCGGCTGCGTGAACTGTTAATGGCGGCGTCCAAGAAGCTCGCAACGCCGGTGATGACGCTGCCGATCAAAAAAGAGTTGGTGGAAAATAAACTTGAAGCGGCGCGGAACTTGGCGCGGCGGTTGAGACGTGTGCGTTTAGCGGAGCTGGTGAAGACTCTCACTGTTGCGTCCTTTGAGTGCGGTCGTTCTCACGGCGGCACTGGGTCGCTCTCCAGGACGTATGACATCAAGGTCGAGCTACGAGGGGCTGGTGATTCGAACGAAGATGGCGATTCAGACGTAGCGGAGGACGACGCTATAGACACCGACGGGAGCGACTCCGAATCTGTTTCTGAAGACGTTCCTGATTTGAAGGGCAAAGTTACGTTCAACCAGATGGCCAAAGCGTTCAAGAAGGAGTTTGCAAAGAAGTTAGTAGGGGTGTTGAAGCTTGAGTTGCGGCGAAGAGGGTCGTCAGTGGGGAAGATCCACGCTGGAAGGGAGGAAGGCACGAGGACTGGAGTTGATAACTCAAAGGATGGTGACGACGACTCCGCGGCGGCTAAAAAGTCAGCCGCCGATGACGCGGAGGATGGCGAGGATGCCGCGGATGCTGACTCCGACTTGGAGGAGGATGAGGAAGGGGCTAAGACAGAGGGGCGTAAGAATACTGGGGATGAGAAATACACCGAGAAGGATAACGAGGATACAAAAGAAAAGAGTTCAAAGAACTCAAAAACCGAAGCCGTGTCGACGGCGCTCGACGACTCCGCCAGCGGCTCCGCCATGGCCACGTCCTCCGATTCCGAAAGCGAAGAAGAGGTTATTAAGACGGTTAAGAAGGCTACTAAACCCAAACCAAAAACTACATCTGCTGGCGGTGTTCTTCTCGAAACCCTGGAGGAAGTCGTGGAGAGCGTTACGGTTGATCGGGCGACGAAGACGTGTTCGTTGCGCGTGTCACTTCGTTTAGGCGCCCCCAGGTTACTAATGCTCGAGCTCGCGGAACAGGTATGCGCGAACACCATCGTGCGGTCCGTACCCGGTATTGACAAGACCTTTGTGATTGGGAAGGTTCCTGAAGAAGACCCTATGGGGAAGAACCCTTTGTGTGTCCAAACGGACGGCGTTAATTTCAGCGCGGCGTGGGCGAACGACGACTTGGTGGATTGCGCGAACGTCAAGACTAACGACGTGTACGCAATGTTAACGACTTATGGAGTGGAGGCGGCGAGAGAAACGCTGGTCGCTGAGGTGAGAGGCGTGTTCGGAGTGTACGGCATCGGTGTCGACGCGCGGCACCTCTCCCTAATCGGCGACTTTATGATGCATCAAGGGGACTATCGGCCGTGCTCCAGAGCCGGGATGGAAACGTCGACGTCGCCGTTGTTGAAGATGTCGTTTGAAACCGCCGCCGCGTTTTTGGTGGACGCGACTTTGAAAGGAACGGTTGATGAGTTGGATAGTCCTTCCGCGAAGATCGTGCTAGGACAGGTCGTGGAGATGGGTACGGGGTCGTTCGGATTGCGGTTCGACATGGCGAGAGCCGCGAAGTTACGGGAGGGGATGATCAAGGGGGTGAAGAGCTTTTAATAGATGTGTTTTGTGTTGACAACTTCCTCTCGAAAACCCTGTTTCGATCGATCACCCTCTCACCCTCTCTTCATCTATGCGTAGTGGCACACGTAGTGGAACTGGTCTTTGACCTTGATGTCGAACGAGAAGTTCGCATCGATATTGAAGGATTCACCTTCCTTTACCGCAACCCACGTATCGGTGTCCTTCAGCTTGTACTCGCACGCGCCCGAAACACATTCCATGATCTCGGCGGCCTGCGTCCCGAACGTAAGTTCAGCATCCGGCCCGATAACTACGCCCGCGCTTTTGCTCACACCCTCCGCGGTGGTGAACGAATGGGAAACTGCTTTGCCATCGAAGTACACGTTCGCCTTGGTGGTGAGCGTCACGTTCTCCATACTGGTGCTCGGCATGTTGGAGGTCTGCGACGTGCGCGACGTCGAGTGCGTGATGATGAGTAGGTTTCGGGGAAGTCCAAACCTGCGGTGATTTAAACGTCTTTTCCAGGTTGTCAAGCGCGTGACTCCCTCACTTTCTCAAACACACCCCACTCGACCATGTCCGAAGCAACCTCCAGTTCCCCAGCGGCGAAGCGTGCGCGTGACGCCGAGTCGCACGTGAGCAGCGCGCTCGCAACGGAGGTGTATCGCGTGCGCGTAAGGTTGCCCTTGGGTGGCGCAGGCTTTGGCACGCGCGTTTTCGATGTGCACGACCATGCGACTTTCACTCAATTAGACAACGCCATCAGTGGCTGTTTCGACCGAGATCCGAGCGCATGCATGCATGTCTGAGTTTGAGTAGCCTCTGCCTGGGTATTTGGTGCGTCTCGGGGCGTTGACAAAACATCGGGTGGAGGAGATGTGCGATGCAGTTGTGGTGGACAACGCGGGCATGAAAGCGCCAGAGATGAAATCAATCCTCCCAAGAATCTCAAAAGACCTCGACGACAAAGAAAAGCTCGTGATGAGGGCGTGCTTCATGGCGGGCGAGTACGATTCTGATGACGAAACACACAAGTATCACGGGGTGCTGTAACCCTTCACGGTGCAGAACGATACGCTCGGCTACGGGGTTGTTGAAGGATATGAGGTAAAGAATTTGGGATCCTCGAAGACGAACATTTCTGATACGTGCTTGAAGACAGGGGACTTTTTGCTTTATACGTGGGACCTCGGTGCGAACTGATCGCACATCGTTCGTCTTGAATCACGACGAAACGCGAAAGAGAAGTACACGGAGGACAAAATCACCCTAGTAGAAACGAACAAGGTGGGAGGGAACGAAGAGCAGATGCCGTTGCATCGATGGTGGAGTGAACAGTTTAATAAAATGAAAATTCGCGCCGTTTTTTAATGTCACGAGCGTTTTTCTTGGAACCCCCCGACAATCTTTTTGCCGGTCGATGGGCACCCCCTTACTCGCGACAGCGCAGGTCTCCGGAAGACTGTCAGAGACTTCCAGAGCCTTCCGCGCGTCTTGACATCAGTGCTCCGGACGCGGATTTTGTGCTTCAGGGTTTAGGGCACGATGCCTCGTCCCTCTGTGGGTTTCAAAGACGAAGCTAGTGCTAATGAAGTGGAGCGGTGGATTTCGTTGCAAAAGTCTCTCGGACGAAGCGTGAAGCGTCATCACGAGGTTTTAACCACCGCGGGCGCTACTCTACGAAGCACTTCAACTGCTGATAAGCTCAAGAAAGATGTGCAAGCACCTCGCGCTGTGACTTTCGCTGCGACACCCAGGGAAAGCCCCCCTAAACGCCCTGCGTCTCGCCAGAAACCGCAAGCCACGACGAAACCGAAAATCTCTGCAAGGCCAAAGAGCTCGACCCGGATACCCCCCACGCTGGCGTGCGAGGTTGCACGTGCGCGAATGGGCGTCGACCCTGTCACTAAAAAACCGCGAACCGCGATGTACGGAGGCTTGAAAGGGTTCAGGTCAACGAACACGGAGGCGTACGACGCGGCGCACGATCCGGGTAATCGCGAGTTGCTGAAACCCGCTTTGGCCATTGCCAACCCGAAACCAGCGGAGTCCCAAACCCGATCACGACACGCAGAGATCTTACACGGCGATGAGCAGCACAGAGATTGGTGGCGTGTGAACTGTTTGCAATCGACGCGGCAGTTTTACGATAAACCAGTTGAAGCCGCGGCGTCGAAACGACCGGGCGCGGCGGAGGAAGAGAAGACTAAAAGGGAAAACTTTGTGGCGTCCGCGGTGGGGAGCAGATTGTATTACGGGGATTTACTTGACGACGACGGGGTCCGGAAGGTCGATAAGACGTTAGCCGAACTCCCCGTGGAGCAAGCGGATGCGATGATCGCAACGTTGAGGGACCTTCACGCCGGCACCGCCACAGCAAGGCAACGAACGAAGAGCACCGCGGCGACGCATTTCAACCAAGGGTACGTACCGACCGCGTTTGATACGCGGCGACGCCTGGAAACGGCGAAGCGCTCGCGGCAACAGAAAGGAGGTACCGGCGAGAGTTCTGAGGTTACGCAAGCTCGGTTGAAACGTAAGCTCGAAAGGGCCCGAACAGAAGCAGAGGACATCACTGCTGCTAAACGAAAAGAAGAAATACGAAGAGACGTAGGACGCGCTGGTTTACACGCAGGGGTTAATTGCGACCTGACAAAGCGACGCAAGCTAATCGGCCCGACGGACGGGTCGATCAAAATGGGAAGCGACTTCGAATCCGTTTCCGTACCCCGATTCGCGTCGAGCTACCACGAGAAGCAGTGTAGGCACATGCCCGAGATCGTTTCGCAAAACAGGCAGGGGGGGCATAAAGTAAAGTACGTTGAGTATAGTACGATGCCGTTTGGAGAAGGGTTAGGTGTCGGACGGAAACATTTAGAAGACAAAAACGAAACAGGAGACAGGGTGATCGGGATGTGGAGGAACAAACCTTCAACGATCGCGGTGGAAAGCAATGTTACAAATAATGGACCAGAACGTCTATACCCCATTCCCGGTTATTTAACGAAACGAACAGTGGATCAATCCAAAGGTAAGTTCGACGCTAGTACGACTTCGCGCAGAGCGTTTGTACCGAAGACGAACGAGTTTGGCGAACAGCGAGCGGCGGAGGTCCGAGCGCTATCGAAAGTAAACAAAACCAAACGGTCGCAGTCCACGGTGCCGCTGGGGAACAAAGGCATCACGGACCACCTGAGGCACAGGATGACATCGTCGTATGTCTCGGACTTTGTGGAGACGCACGAGCGGCGGGTGTTGAGCGCAATGGAGGAAAACAAGTTTGAACCCATCTAGATTCTTAAATAAAATAGACTATCTACCCAGTTGCGACTTGGTCTTCCTCTTCGCGCATAATTTCGTTCACAGCGACGTTCATCTCGCTGAACAACAAGCTTCGTCGTCGTCGTCTATGCGCGCCGAGCGCGACGGCGTGCGACTCGTCCCTCACTGACCTCAACAAACGCAAGCCGGGGGAATTACTGGCGGCGCTCGATTTCCCTGCTCTTGTTTTGGCGACGCCTGGCCCCACAACGAGCCGCTGCGTTTCGAAATCCACCACCACCCCGTTCACGTCAAACACCGCGACCGGAACGAAGACGCTTTCCTCGCCGCTCACGCGGCCTTTCGCGAGAGACGCGAGGGTCACTGAGTGTTTCTTTTTTGAATTTGACTTTTGAATTTGCCCAGAGTATACTGTAGCCGAGACTTGTTCTGAATCTCCTTCAGCAGAGAAATCACCCTCCCTCTCCCTACCCCCGTGCGCGTTGCTCACCTCCACCCCCCCCTCGAGGCACGCCCGCGCCGCGGCGAGCAACTGCGCTGGACCTCCGTCTATTAACAGTAAATCGGGAAGCGCGTTCGGGGGACGTTGGCCGTTAACCGTTGCATCCAGGGCTTGGATCGAATTATTTTTACCATACGTACCTCGTTTCGCCGAAGCGATGCGTTTTGAAATCGCAGCACGAATCGCGGATGGGTCGTCGCCCGGTGTGACGCCATCTTTCTCGTAAGATATGGCGTACCGCTTGTGGCTAGTGGGTTGCGGTGTGCCATCCACAAAAACCACCACTGAAGCAGCGGTCGAGCCGCCCGCGAGGTGGGAAATATCGACGCCTTCCACCACGAGTTTGTGATTTTTGAAATTTTGTGCCGAGTTTGATCTTCCTAAGGACCTGACTCCAAGCGTAACTCTGAGATCCTCCGCCGCGTCAGAGTTATTCGCCGCTTTGCGTGCTGCCTCAACCGCGTTTGCTTTGGCTAAAGCCGCCAGCGCGGTGGGCAAACCCTCTGGGAGATCGGAGCCGTGGCGCAAAACCTTTTGACACGATTTCTTTTTCATCCGTCCTAACGTTTCATCCGCCGCTTTCCCGCGCGCGCCCTTCAACACGCGTTCCAACACCACCGCGTAAGGCAGTTCCCCCGAAACAAACACCTGTTCCGGTAAGGAGTCATCGCTGGAGTTCTCTCCCATATCGTCAAGTCCATAATACATCTCAAGCGCCCTTTGCGTGGCTTCACCCAGAACGGTTTCCTCTTCGAGTCGGTGCGAGTTGCGTGATTTCAGAAGTTCGCTGTCATCGCCGGTACCCGTAAGCGTAGCATGCACGTCCTGCACAGCCCCTTGGCCCACCTCGTCTGCATCAACCCCGAGCCAATCAACCTCGCGTGACGCAAAACTCTTTTCTCCGACAAGTTTCTCCGACAAGTCTTCAGGCCTTCCAAAACTCCGCTCGGGCAACTCGGCGAACACGGAGAATATTCCTTCAATGGTCCCGTCTCTTACTTTCACGATTTGAACTGCGCAGTGCTTCCCCTGATTCGCAGCGGCGACGACGTCTACTGAGATGCCGCGTTGTCCGTTTGAGTTGGCCAACGATGCTTCTTGGAGCAAGCCGGAAAGCGCACCCAGCGCAGACGCGTCAGACGCCGCCGCGTTGCGGATGGACGTAGCCGCATTGAAGTTCCCGTCGTTTTCAAAGTTGAGCGCGATTAATTCAGCGTGTTTCCCACCGTCCAGCGCGGCCGCCGCTAACCGTGCGTTCGTGACTAACTGTTTATACGCGTCTTGATCGCCGTGCCGCGCTCGAAACGCCAGCCCTCTTAAATCTAACGCGGTTTCGAGGTCAAACAACACACGACGCGCATCGTTTCGCGACGCGCGCAGCCACGAGCGAGGACGCGGCATTTGACTTACAGAGCTTTCACAATGCCCGTCACTGGTAGTTTGGTCAAAAATGCCCTCGGGGGCGTCACCGAGCGCGCTACCCCGATCCACCTCCGCAAACACATTCCGCGCCTTTTTTACGACGCCAGGCGATACAAGGCCACCCAAACCGTCGAACCCGAGGGTACGGACACCTCCGCCCCCGCCCCCGGGGGGGTTGGGGTTGGTTCCGGTGTTACGCGCATCGGGTGTCGTGTTTGAATTTGAAGTATTCCCAAATCCGTCGCTCGCATGCATTATGAAGAACCGCGGCGCTACTTTGTCATCCAGCGTCGCCACGATTTTAACCGCATCCGGCTGTTGCGCGTGTTTCAGAAGCACGTTCAAAGGAGGCTGCGTTCTTTGAATTAGCCGCGCCTCCAACACCAGCGCGTCTTGTTCGCCACCGGGAGTGAGCACAGTATCTATGGAACGCGCTCGCGACAAAAGTCGTCTGTGTCGCGGCGACGCGCGCAACAGGGCGGATGACAAATACCCTTTCGTTCTATTTCGCAAATTCTTGGCTTTGCCTATGTACAGCACATCTCCGTTCACGTCGAGCCAGCGGTACACCCCTGTCTTTGCGGGTAAGTCGTTCACTTTCAATCGAAGGGAATCGACGTGTTCGTTGTCAAGCCCAAAACTAGACAGCACGGCTTCCGCGCGTGAGGGTTCTTTTTTGTCCAAGGTCTCACTGGTATCGTCATCATCAACAGTCACGCCCACAGGTTCCGAAAACAGCGCGTCCGTGAACTCCTGCTCCGAGAATTCCTTCGCCAGCGCATTCCACACCGGGCCGACTTCGGATTTGATGGATTCCAGTCTTTCTCGAGCGATTTCGGTTTGCAACGCGTATGCCACTTGGTCGGCGTCGGCGCCTGCGCGTTTCAAACGCCACGCCAACATCGCCGCATCAACCTCCTCCTGAGAAGGAACCAATTGTTGTTGCGATGAAGTGTCTACGTGTTTCTGCGCACCACCCCCTCGTGCCATCTCCGCCGCGTTTTTAGTCTCCTGAATTTCATTCTTAGTCCCCTCGATTTCGTCGCGCATCACTTCGAACAGGGAAAGCGACGCGTTTGCCGAGCCGGCGCTCGCGGTTTGAGGTGTGATGTTGTTTTGTAAGTTGTACTGCTTTTGTTTTTCTCTCCTTCTTGTGACTTCTCCTATGGCTTCTTGCATGGCCAACGAATAAGGCTCGTCCGCGAACAAAATGGCTTGGCCGTTCTTGTTCCTAGCGGCGCGGCCCATCATCTGCATTAAAGATCTCGAGCTTCGCATGAAGCCAGGCACGTTCGCGTCCAAAATAACCACCAACGAAACTTGAGGAAGATCCAAACCTTCCCGTAACAGCTGCGCCCCAACCAAACAATCAATCTCCCCTTGTTGCAACTTCTGAAGTTTCACCGCTCGTTCAGGAGTTGTTAACCCACTGTGTATCCAGTCCGCGGATATTCCGCCTATTTGGTTTAAATAACCAGCTAGGTCCTCGCAATCGTTTTTAGTCAAGCAACACACGAGAGCGGCTTGTTTATTTTTGGCCACGGCTCTTATTTCGCCCGCTAATTTTTGTAATTGTTTTTCTTTGGGGAAGATGTGCACTTTAGGGTCAAGTACACCGCTGGGGCGAACCACCATGTCCACCATAGGGGAGATATGGCTTAGGATTTCAGAGCGGCCTAGGGTTTCAGGGTTCAGGGCATCCACACTACTACTTTCGTCGTCAAAGAAGCCCCCGCTGGCGCACCACTTGTTTTCCGTGTCGCCCGGCGTCGCCGATACTAACAGCGCTTTCGGAACCCTCTGCCAAAACTCGTCGAACGTGAGCGGCCGGTTATCCAGCGCGCTCGGGAGCCTATAGCCACCATCAACAAGCCCCAGCTTACGACTCCGGTCACCCCCGTGCATCGCCTTCAGCTGGGGCAACATCACGTGTGACTCGTCTGCCACTAACAGCCAGTCACGTGTTTTTGTTTCGGCTGGATTATCTGTGTCACTTCTATTATCGCTTCTGAACCCTAGGTAATCCAAAAGGGTCACGGGCGGCGCTCCCGGTGAGCGCCCCCCCAGGTGTCGGCTGTAGTGTTCGGCTCCGGGGCACCACCCGATTTCGTTCAGCAAGCCGACGTCCGCAGTGACGCGCTGGCGCAAGCGGTCGGCCTCAATGTAGTTCCCTTGTAATTGCAACTCACTAGACGCTTGTTCCAGCTCTTCCATGATATTGTCCGTGGCTTGTTTCAACCGCTCTGGAGGTGTGATGTGGTGCTGCCGGGGCCAAATCGTGAGGGTATCGGGGGAGGGATTCATGGTTGTGGTTTTACTTTTTTCCCGAACGCCAAATGCGACGAGCGTTCCGTTCACGTCCAGGTCCAACTCGAACGCGTTCTCTTCGTACGGCGGCCAAATAACCAGTCTTCTTACGGACTGGTTTGTTAACCCTGCTACACCACCTACACCACCACCCCCAGCCCACGCCCATTGCCCGCTCTTGACAAACGAAGCACCCTCCTTACTTTGTTCGTACAGAAGTTGTTCGGTGAGGTGCGTTGGGATGCCTAAATCTCGGCCTTTTGGAAAGGAAAGAACAGAGTCCAACGTCATCCGCGCGTTGACGTAATCAACGGGCATGCCTAGGCCGTATAAGCACGACACCGAGGCCACGATAACCACGTCGTCACTCTCCACTAAAGATTTTGTGGCCCGATGCCTCAGAGCATATAAATTCCTGTCAATCGCGCTTCGCTTCTCGACGTACTGGCCCTTTGAAAACGATTCGGGGACGTACAGGGAGAAGTGCGAAACGAAGAGCTCCACGCGTTTTGTGTCGCTAAGGTACCCCCGTAGCTCCCGGGCGACTTGCGCGGCTAGGGTTTTGTTCGGCACCACGACTAGTGTGGGTTTGGGTGTATCTTTCGTTAATTTGTCAATCACGTTCGCCACGACGAAGGTTTTGCCCGTGCCGGTGGCGCCGCGTAAGCACGCTACTTTTCGATTCAAGCCGGTTTCGTTTAGCAAATCGTAACAGTTTGCGATCGCGGTGGGTTGGTCTCCGCTTGGCGTGAATGGGGAGACGACTCGGGTTTTAGATCCGGAACTAACAGGCGTAGTGCTACTAGTAGTACTACTCGATGCTCTTCTGGTTTCGATGTCCGGTGAATCTAGGGTAGGTGTCTCACTTACGCCTCCAAACTCCTCCCTCGATGAGGCCGCGAAACATCGCGCGTGTCTCGGGACTTTGATTGGCGAAACAGATGTCCACGCCCGGCGCTGAGAGAGCGCCGACGTGGTGCTTCTGGCGAGACGACGCATGCCGACAATGCCGCTACCAGTCGCCTCCGCGCCACAGCTCATCCCCCACCGAAGAAGGCCCAGGACACGCACAGGTGTCGTCGACAATGCCGAGATTTATGAGAATGTCGTGGACGAGTGACAACTGTCGAAGCGAGCCAAACAAGCTGGAAATGTGTTTGAAAAACCTGCTGTGTAGCCGCCGACCAGCTGACCCCTTCTCATACCCGCCGACGCATCGCCACGCTTTGTCGTCGCACAAGCATACGGCACACGATGTCCGCTTTTGCCGCTCCCGTCGCGCAGCGCGCCGTGGTCGCCCCCACTGCCGGTCGCAAAGCCTCCCCCTCTGCGCGCGCCGTGTCCCTCCGCCGCCGATCGCCCAGCGCGAAGCCTAACACGGTGCCCTGCGCTACCGGCGACTTTGCCCCCGAGACCGACCTGGAACTCTCCGACCTCACGGCTATCTCCCCCGTGGACGGCCGGTACGGCGGCAGGATCAAAATCCTTCGGGCATGCTTCTCCGAGTATGCGCTGGTTCGCGCCAGGGTGATCGTGGAAGTTCGCTGGCTGCAAAAGCTGGCGTCCATTCCCCAAATCACCGAAGTGCCCCCCCTATCGGACGACGCAAACGCGTTTCTTGAGAAGTTCCTCGATGAGTTCTCGCCCGCGGACGCGGCGGAGGTGAAGAAAGTGGAACGCACCACGAACCACGACGTGAAAGCGGTGGAGTACGTCATTAAAGACCGGCTGCAGGAGCACCCCGAGTTGAAAGAAGTTATGGAGTTCGTGCACTTTGCGTGCACTTCGGAGGACATCAACAACCTCAGTCACGCGTTGATGCTGAAATCCGGCGTCACCGCGGTGACGCCGTTCATGGATGAGATCGTCGATACTATCGCAGGCATGGCCAAGGAAGAAGCGGAGACGCCGATGATGAGCAGGACGCACGGGCAGCCCGCGTCACCCACCACGCTTGGCAAGGAATTCGCCAACGTCGCGTATCGCCTCGCGAGGCAAAGGTCGCAAATGTCGCAAGTCCCGTTGTACGGCAAGATGGCTGGCGCCGTTGGTTGCTACAACGCGCACATATCCGCGTACCCTGACGTGGACTGGCAGAAAACCGCGGAGGAGTTCGTGACCGATCTAGGACTGCAGTGGATGCCGTACGTCACGCAGATTGAGCCTCACGATTACATCGCTGAGTTGTTTGCGTGCGTGTCGAGGTTCAACACGATCATCCTCGATTTGGACCGCGATATCTGGGCGTACATCTCCATCGGGTACTTCAAGCAAAAGACCATCGCGGGGGAGGTTGGTTCGTCAACCATGCCGCACAAAGTCAACCCCATCGACTTTGAAAACTCGGAAGGGAACGTGGGGATGGCGAACGCGATTTTCGAGCACCTGAGCGCTAAATTGCCCGTGTCTAGATGGCAACGCGATTTGACCGACAGCACGGTGCTGCGTAACCTCGGGTCTGGGTTTGCGTACTCCCTGATCGCGTACCAATCCACGTTGAAGGGCTTATCGAAGCTCGAAACCAACGCCGGTGCGATGGCGGATGACCTCGACCGCAACTGGGAAGTCTTAGCGGAACCCATTCAAACCGTCATGCGAAGGCACGCAGTGGAAAAGCCGTATGAGAAATTGAAAGAATTGACCAGAGGACGACGTGTGGACCGGGACGGGATGAGGGAGTTTGTGGAGACCCTTGACATCCCGGAGGACTCGAAGGCACGGTTGATGGAGCTCACGCCCGCCTCGTACATCGGCAACGCCGTCAGCCAGGCGAACGACATCCTGGCTCAAATCGAAGCCATAAAAAAATAAGAAGGTGATACGAGAAGGGGATGGGTTTTTATTTTAATAAGGTATTTGCACTGTTATTCATACCTTCATACGCTCCTTTTGACGCCCCGCTTTCCCCTCAAACTCTCTACACGAACTGCGACACGGAGTTGTACGTCTTAAAGCTGTCCACCATCCTCGTTAGGTTTTTCCGTTCCTGATCGAACGTTCGCTCCGGGGCGGTTAACACGAACGCGAAGAGCCTCCCCGTGTTGTCTACGGTGATTTTAATGGAGAATTCTCCGGGGGTCGTGCTTTGCGTCACTGAATACGTCGTGTAGTCCTGGCCATCGATAGTTGATTGCTTGCTTGTGATCTTGCCCGTGGTGATCGCCTCTTGGAGCTTGGCATCCGCCCCGGCGATCGCATTCAGGGCTTTGTCCGTTAAGCCGAACGCCGCCCCATCCTCACCGGCTCGGTTCAAAGTCAAGCAGTAACACTTCGTAGCGCCTCGCGAGCCAGTTAACACCCACCGCGAATCCTGCCCCCCCGCGCCCTTCTCGACTTTCGTCGGCGCCTCCTCCACCCAGGTTGACAAGACGTCGTAGGAGTACTTCGCTTTGTCCTTCGTGGTGCCGCCCAGGGTGCCGTACGTGGCGGGGGGTGCGGCGGCACCGTAGAACGTAGAGAAAGTAACAGGGCCTGAAGTCGTGGCTGCTTCATCGCTTCCTGCTCCCGCGCCGTACGCGGCGAATGCGGGGGTGGGGTTTGCGGTGGATGTCACAGCAAGCACAGATGCGAGTAGAATGGCTCGACGTCCGGGTGCAGAGGAAATAAGCTCGGCATCCACCGAACTTCCAGACTGCTTGGCGTGTGTCGCCAGGAGATGCGCTCGAGATGTCACCGATTGGGGCTTCGCGATCTTCGCGAACACATTCACTGATGGTCTAACAACGATGGGGGAAGGGACGAGAGCGAACATCTTTTCTGACTGTATTTGATACCACCACAGCGTACACGAGGTCCTTGCGTTCCTTAAAGAAAGGAAAGGGGCGACGAGTGCGGTCGCATATGACGGAAGGGTTGGGCGAGACCTGGACTTTACTGATGACCTGGCAGTTGGTGCTGAGTCACGAGGTTTACGAAACGAAAGTATTCCTTCCTCTCGCGTCTCTCGGTTTCAGTGTCGATGTCGGCGCTCATGGCGTCGGGTGTGACCCCTGTGCGTATTTCGGTCCACAGGGTGGATGGGAGGAGGCGCTTGAGAAAGAGTTTGCGAAGGGTCGCGGCAAATGGCCCCGAGGAGACGGCACCGGTGGCGAATGATTCTTCGGGCAATCAGATTCGAGTGCCGACCGCGCGACACGTTGTGGTGCTGTGCCACGACGTGTCCACGGAAACCGCGGCTGGTCTGTTCTCCGTGCAAAATCTGCTCCAAGGAAGACTTGACTTGTGGTGTCGGTGTGTCACTGCGGGCTTGTACCTGAGCGACGATTTACGACGAGACACCGTGGTGTCGCTCGTGTTGTCATCCCCGGAGAATGGGGATGGGGACAACCCCGAAATCCCCAACGCATCCCCCAAAAACCGTAGAGTGATTCAAATCCGGGGCGACGAAATCCAAGGCCTCGCGCCCGCAGAAGCCCGGATCGCACTGTTGCTGCAAAGATCCGCGCAGCACGCATCGCTCGATGTTTTATGCGACATAGGGGAGAGGAATATACGCGCCACGGAAGGGACGTCGATGTCTAATGCGTCTCGCCCCGAGAAAAACGAAAAAAACATAGGAGGATTTCAAAAGAGCTCCAGAAACGCCGAGAAACGCAAACGAGGATGGCTCGCGAAACGCCCGGGAAGCAAAGGGAAGGTTCCTGGGATTCAAGTTGCCGACTATGGAAGTTTCGAGGAGTGTCTAGACGCGCTATTAGGTGTCGGAAAAATAACGTCGGACAAGCTTTTTCTGCTTGACGTGAACGGGGTGAACTTTACAGCGGCGCTAAAAATAAAAACAGAAAAATCTGAAAATCCCGAAATTGCTCCGACGACGTTGGTCGTGGGCGACGCGGTCGGGATCACCGATGACGAGCGCGAAACTTTGCGCTCAAGAAATGCGATACCAGTGACGCTAGGGCCACACATTCTCCTCGCCAGCCACTGCATCGTTCTCGCGCACGCTGCGATGGACGCGGCAGACGACGGATAAATGAATCGAATGGTCCTAGCTATAAAAATAATCTAACTTACGCGCCCAGTAGCTTTCTTCTCGGATCAGATCAGTTCCCCTTCCACCCCCTTCCTTTCGTGGGCGACGTTACCCCCCCCTTCCTGGGCACACCGAGCGTGAGGCGCACTTTGAGTTCGCCCAAACGCAGCTGAGTTTGGTCAAACACACCAGATCCAGAAGCTGTTTTCTTCAAGCGCGACGAATGTTGTCGCAAAAACCCTCCAACGACGCAAACGAAAGGCACACCTATACCCAGAAGAATCCTGGTTTTGTACGCATCCAACCCTGTCATACGTGTCACGGACACACTCCAGCCATAGAACACAACCGGGCCGTATGCGTAATTAGTTTGAGTAGCCGTTCCGTCCCTTGCCGCAGCGACGTGCGCAATGCCGGCGCCCATCGCCCAGTCCACCGTGATGCCGTCCACTTGATTACTAAACCGAACCACGTTTTGTTTACTCTCGTCAACGGAAAGCGCGTCGCGTAAGGTCGCGACGACGTAGGAGACTCCGAAACACGCGTTGGCGAGGTCGGAGGGGGTGGGAGTAAAACTTTCAGACTGTTTGCCCACACCACGCTTACCGTTCATGCGAATAGTCCTCTCACCGCGCACCGCGTCTTCCCACTTTGAAGCGCACAGTAATTCTCCCGCCCGTGCCACGTCTTCAATGGAGGCTTCACCCGGCTCTACTTCCAAATACCCAGCGTTCCACAAAAAAACAACGGTGTGCGCGAAGTTTTCAGTCGCCAGGAACGAGCCACGCAGCGGCGGCAGAAAACTACCCCCCACGCCGCACTTGTTGTTGGCGTGCTTTTCGTATTTCGTCGCGTCCTCGCCAAAGTCGTCGCACGTTGTTTGTCCGGCACCCAATAGCTTTCCTGCTTCCAGGCGACACGCATTGAAATTACCACGTGGGATGACTTTGTTTCCGACTAACAAATCGCTGCTCAACTGGTCATCAGGCGTCCCCCTCAAAGCGCACGCATCGAATATTTCACTTTTTTCGTTTTCGTTTTTACTCGTATCACTTCCATTGTCATAAATACCCTTTAAATACGACGACCTCGCCGCGTCAAGCCCTAACCCAAGCGCGCTGTGAGTGTACACGGACCACTTCCGCCCGGTGGCTAACAGTTCAGTGCGGTACATCTCGGGTGGTTTCTTTTCGGGGCGGAACGTTATTTGCATCGAGGCGCCGCCAAGTTCTAAAACGCCCATTGTATTTTCTGGTTTTTCGTGGATAGTTCCAAACGCATAATTAACGCTTATCCAGGCGTACAACCCCTCGGTTTTACCGTCTATCAACTCAACGTACTCATCTCTGAATTGGAAAGCGCTGTGTCGTACCGCGGAACGGCAGTGTTCCAGAACAAGCTCGGCGCGCGACTCTTGCAGTTCGTTTTTTGCATCCACATTCATTCTCATTCTCTCATCATCCTCCGCCTGCACCGCCCTCAGCCCCGCGGTGGCCATGACCAACACCGGTGTTTGCTTCCGAGTGTTTCGAGGTACCAGCGTTTCCGCGAACTTAAGCAGGGGTTTCAAGTACTCCGTTACCTTACCTGGGTCATCCGCGAAGTGGGACAAACCAGGCACCGCTCTGCGCACGCCGAGATGTGCTTTTACGGTGGGCAAACCTGCAGGTGGAACATCCAGTTGAAACACGTGCACCCGTGTGCTGCTCGAGCCGCCGTCGAACACCACGACGTGCCGTACGTCATTTCGTGCATCCCCAAGCGTCCCGAGAAGCACTAGCACAACTAGCGACACTACGCACCCCAACGCACATGCCACTAACCTCCACCGCAAACCACGCGACGCTTCGGTGCGATCGTACCGTCCCAAACCCCGCTTCGCCTCCGGGACGGTGCCCACTCCAAGCTCCGTTGAGGAAAACGTCCGAGCGAAACCGGGAGATGCGGGCGCGTCCCCGCCGCTCCCACCCGAACCGGTCCGCAACATCCGACCAGTTCCCCGGGGGGCCGAGCCACCCCGCGCAACGCCGAGTGAAGAGAGTGGGGATGGCATGATTCGAAACAAACCAAACAAGAAAAAAAAACACCCAAAAAAAAAGTCAACTTACATTCTTTCGTATCAATACAACCTCGCTGTGACTCACGACGTCCTGTAGCTCATTTCCCGATTGTCCCCCTGCAGTTTGGGTTCCACGTGCAGCACGTCTCGCACGCCTTGCAGGAACAGTTTTTTGCGAATCATGGGCCAGTCATCTTTTGCGACGCCCAAATCGTCTTGCAGCGTAATCACCTCCGTGCGCTGGTCTTCGAAAGTCACCACGACTTGCATGTTCGCCGTGTTGTCCGCGGCGTTTTCTTTTGACCCTCCAGTGATATGCCACGTGTTCCGCATCATGAGTTCGAACTTTCGGTCGGAGTCGACTGACGCGGATAGGTCTTTATAATACTCCACGAACTCTTCAAACACGATCGTGCCGTTCCCGTCGTGATCCCACAATTTCGCCACATCTTTAGTGGCCTGCATCTCCGTCATCTTCCCGTCCACAACCTCCTTTCGCTGGCTCACGTCGTAGATGTCTAGGAGTTCCTCCAAAGTCACCTCTCCGTCGTTGTGCTTGTCCAACCGCAGCCAGGCTTGCTGTACTAGCGCCATGCGCCGGGGGTTTAGCTTGCCTCTTACTGTGGATAGAAACTCGTGAAAATTGACATTGCCATCTTTGTTCCTGTCAAACAAGTCCACCATGATGTGCGCTTCGCTTTTATCAATGGTGATGCCCATTTCTTTGAGGCCTATTAAGAACTCTTCCTGGGATAAATCTCCGTCGCCGCTGGTGTCAAGGATCCGGAAGATCCTTTGGAGGCTCCGAATGCCGTTTGCGCCGCCATGCTTTGCGAGCTGACTTCTGATGTGTTCGAGCATTTTGCGATTTTCTTTCTTCGCCAGCGGGTGCGGCTTCAGGTTGAACACCCCGTCCCGCAACTCTCTCAAATTGACCTGCCCGTCCAGGTCGTTGTCGTACCGGTCGAACAGCGCTCTCTTTGCGGACTGCCGGCCGTGGTTCACCTTTATCTCAACTAAGACCTTCTCGAACTCGGCGAAATCTAAAAATCCGGACCCGTCCAAATCGTACGTACGAAACACTTTGGTTAATTCCTGGCTCTGTCGGTCAAGGTCCGCGAAGTTGGTCATGATCTCGAACCGCTCGCGAATCAGCTTCTGGAGGTGATCAGCTTGATCATCCTCCGTCGCGACGGGGGGGGTCAAAGGGGGCATCGTGCGGAGCGCACCGCAACTCTGAGCCGCGTCGGAGAATTCGACATAAAAAGAATCAAGGTGACCTGGGATTTATCGCCAAGAAAGAGGAGGAGGCACTTTCCATCTCCACGGCCAACTTGAGAGATCTCACAGCGGGACGCACACCGCACATCCACGACTCGCGCACCATGTCCGGCGCGATGTCCCGCGAGGAGCGGCGCAGGGCGCAGGAGCTCGAGGAAGCTCGTAAGGTACGTCTGGGGTTACGCGTACTGTTCGCCGCGTCCGCTTTTACATATACGAATCCCTCATTTTCTCGCGCCGCTTTCGTTACCCCTCTGGAACGCCTCACGGAGGTGCTGTTGCTATAATATTCCTAACCCCTTCCCCTTCCTCCTTCCCCGCAACACAACAGGCTGGTCTAGCCCCCGCGGAGCGCGACGAGGACGGCAACGAGATCAACCCGCACATCCCCCAGTTCATGGCTGCCGCGCCGTGGTACCTCAGCCAAAAACCGGGTTTGAAGCACCAGAAAGCGTGGAAAGAGAGCGATGGTGATGGCAAGGATTCAAAAGACGGCAACTGGTACAAGCGCGGTGTGAAAACCTTCCAAGCGAATAAATTCAGGAAGGGGGCGTGCGAGAACTGCGGGGCGATGACGCACAAGAAGAAGGATTGCGTGGAGCGTCCGCGGAAAGTCGGCGCCGCTAAAACGAATGAAAAGATTGCGGCCGACGAGTACGTCCAGAAAGATGTCACGTTGGGGTTTGAGCAAAAGAGGGACCGGTACAACGGATTCGACGCCTCGGACTACTCACGAGTCGTTGATAAGTTCGAACGCGCTGAAAAACTCAAGGAGGAAGCGGCGAAAAAGAAGGAGCTGGAGAAAACCTTTGCTGGAGGGCATGGCGAAAAAGAAAAAAACGATGATGACGACTCGGACTCCTCAGACTCCGACTCCGAGAAAGCCGCGGATAAAGACGCGTCGGGGTTCATGAAGGTGAACAAGAGGGTCGCAACCGCCGGGGGGGGTGCTTCCGGGACGGTTAAAAATTTGAGGATACGGGAAGACACGGCGAAGTATTTGCGCAACCTGGATCTTCAATCAGCTTATTACGACCCCAAGACGCGTTCCATGAGGGAGAACCCGACGCCGAACGAAAACCCATCGGATGACTTTGTGAGGGGTGGAGGTGGCTCGCACATGCAGCAGTTCATGGGCGACAACGTGAACCGGGGTACTGGTGATGCGGTGGGTTTTGAACGGCTCATGGGCCACAGCACCGAAGCGTTTGACAAAGGTGCGGAGATTCACCCGCAAGCCGGACCGAGCGCCGCTGAATTACTATACAAGCAGTTCCGCGAGAAGAAAGGGAAGCTAACGAAGGATACTAAGAGTAGTATATTGGACAAGTACGGCGATGCGAGTTTACAGGAGAAGGCACCGGAGGGTTTTTTGTTGGGGCAGACTGAGAGTTACTCAGAATATGACCAGTCTGGCCGACTATTAAGAGGCGCTGAAATCGTCGCGCAAAAGTCTCGCTATGACGAGGACGTTTACGATCAAAATCACACGCGCGTGTGGGGCTCGTTCTGGAAGGGCGGGTTTTGGGGCTATGCATGTTGCAGGTCGCACCAGAAAGGGAGCTACTGCACGGGTGAAAGGGGTATCGCGGCGAGTTTAGCGGCGAACGACTTGATGAAAAACAACCTGGAAAGCCGAATGGCGCAGAAAGAAGCTGAGAAGAAAGAAATTGAAAAGAATGAACTATTGGGATTGGGTACTTCCAAATCGTCAGGTATGAAGAACCCGTTCGGCGAGGGCGCGTCTAAGTGGGGGGATAAGGAGGAAACCGTGGGGGATGTGGAGCTGGATCCTAAGAAGCTGCTAGATGCGCTGAGGAAGGAGGACGAACGGCTTAAAGGCGATGAGGATGAAAATGAAAAATTCGAAAACGACAAAAAATCGAAAAACAAACGCGGGTACAACGTTTTGGTGGACGAGAAGGAACCCACGGAGGAGGAGATGGAGGCGTTCCGGATGAAACGGAAACGGGAGGAAGATCCGATGGCGGCGAAGGATGCGGGGACCAGCGGGTACGATTTAGTGTAGGGGTAGTTAGGGTTGTGGGATTTTTTATTGTCTTTGAGTCGACTATTCACAACCTTTCCTCAACCTCTCCTACTCACGCCACTTGCGCGATTTCCGGCACTTCCTCCGCGAGCCCGTCGCTGGTGTTTTTGACCTTCTCGATCCACCCGTCCAGCCTACCCGAAAGCTCTTTGATTTGCGGAATCAACAACACGCGTGGCTGCACCCACGTGACGTTTACTTTTTGCAAAACTTGGTCGATGATGCCTTCGATTAATTTCACGGAAAGCGCCTTCATCAGTAGGTATTCTACTCCGTCAGTGGTGAGCTTGGTTTTCGCCGCGATGTCACTCAACGCGATTTCCCGCGCATCAGCAGGCGCCTGGAAGATAATCTGCAGCAGGCACAGGATCGTGATTTTTTCTCTTAATTTCCTCTCATTAGCGACCAGCGCAGGCTGGCCGTTCAGCGCGTCAGCATGCGTAACGCACAGCGCGTCATACGTGTGTAAGTCCCCGTTGTTGAACGCAGTTAGAAGGTCTAATAACCACGTGAATTGCGTGTTTTGCAACGTTCCGCAAATCGGGTGCGCGATGAGCTCCGCGAAGTTGTACACGTCGTCGCCGAGAAGCGCGGCCAATGAGAGATCCACCGCCAAGTCGCGTCTCGTATTTCCGGGTAAAGTATCTGAACTCACGTGCGCCAAGTACAGCATGCCTTGTCTGTAAAACTCGGAAAACTCCTGCTTGGATTTGTGATACTGCGAGGCGACGTAGTGGTACGCCGCTGAGACGCTTGGGTCGGGCGAGGGCATAGCATCCAACGCGTCCTTGCCGTCTTTGCCCTCGATTAGATCTCGCGCGCTTTTCCAATCGCCGGCGTGCACCTTCAACAGCGCGACATGCATCCTCAGGTACAAAACCGGTTCCTCGAACCCGGGTTGTTTGTTGTCGGTTATTTTTTCAATAACTTTGGACATGAAGGTAGAGGCTTCGTTGCGGTCCTGGTATCTGCTGCTCACAGCCACGGCTAGGTGCCCCAACTTTAACGGCGAGATCTTGTGCTCGAAATCGCTTATGAAGTTGTGGTACAGTTGCACCAACCGATCGCCGGTCTGGAACTGAGGTAAACCCACGATCTCCTCCAGCTTCATCGTGAGCTGGTGCCATAAACGGCGGTCGTACAAGTCGAGTAAAGTGGCGTAGTGCTCTGAGGAAGACGTATCATTAGACGCGGCGGTCGTGAGCCACGTCTCCACAGCCGCGGACATGACGTGAGATCTAATCGCTTTTGTGCCGTTTGGACGTCAACTCAGATCTGAGACGGCGTTCGGATCGTTACCCTCGTGCGAAGGCTTGACGGACGGAAGTGCGGGAAATGTGTCGCGCGTAGACGTGACGCGTGTGGGGGATACGCGCGGGACTTCGGGTCGATCGGAGCGCGTCCGCGGAAGTGAGGGGCGGGGAGGGGTACGGTTTGATCTAGTCAGATGACCGGGTCAACTCGCGAACTCAAAAGTCAAAACTGCAAAAATGAGGTCCTCTCCATGGCCAAAAAAGTTGTCATTGTCTGTCGCGCGTTGTCCCTCCCCTCGACCATGTCGGAGCTCGAGCGACTCCGCGAGGAGGCTGAGGCGGAGATGCGCCGCAAAGCACCGAGGTACGTACAATCCGACGACTCCCGTAGACTCCCGTAGACTAACTGCCCATAGGTCTTGCCGCTAAACTTTTACAATCGCCCGAACACCGCTCACCGCCGACCGCCGCCTGTTGTTCGCTCCCTCACAGAACTTTGGACGGCACCGACCTGGATGCGAAGCGCCGCAGAACCGACCAGGCGGCTGATTCTTCTGGGAACGCTGTCAACGGAACGAAGAACACGGGTGATGGACACACGCATAGATCTTCTCATGACAACTCCACACAACCATTCGATGTTTCCCTTGAGAGGTACGAGTACGCCGGGGTGAAATCTATACTAAACGGCGCTGCCGGGTTCGCAGTGACGTGCGCGTTCAACCGAGAGAAAAGCGCCACGAAAGAAATCTTAGAGCTGTTACGACCGCATCTACCGCTTGGATTGAAAAATGCAACAAACGGGCTAGGTCTGAACCCGGTGAAGATGCCGGGACGGGGGTTCGTGTTTGTGCGGCTAAGCGCGAGGACGTGTGAGAAAACCGAAAAAGATGACGATGCAAATACTGACTCAAAAGCGCTCAATGACAGTTATGTTTTCGGCCACGCCGCTGCGAACGCGTGTGCCGCGACTGCGTCGTCCATCCGTGACGGAAAAACCTCCCCCCCGCGTTGGGTGGAGAAAATCATCGCCGTACAATCTACGTGTGTTTGCGACGAGAAGTCGTTGACAGAAGCGATGCCAAAAGTTCTTTGCGCTAGCCTTGGTTCGTCGTATGGGCAGCTAGTCAGGGGAGGTGAGAGTGGTATGCGGAGAGGTGATGGTGTAGACGCTGTAGACACACACGCACAAAGGGTCACTGCTGGTGCGAATAGCGGGGTCACAACGGGACCTACGGTGGAGGGGGAGGATGACAAAAATACGTCGGATGAAAAATATGAAAAAGACCAACAAATAATCAAGTACGCTGTGTCCTTCACGAACCGGTTCAAAGGCCACGACGACGATTCCGGTGAAACAAAGCAGTACATCAGAAATGCCGTGGTTCCGCTAGTCGCCAGCGCGTTTGAACGCGCAATTGGAGGTGGGGATGGGGACGGGGACGGAGCGGATGAAAAAGAAAAAAATCCTCTTTCAGAAAAACCAAAAATAAAAATGAAAGTCGACCTAAAAAATCCAGACTTTGTTGTTTTCGTAGAGGTTCTTTCGGTTCCTAATGAAAGTTCTGGCGGGTCACGGTCTGGCGGGTTCACAAAGCGACTGGCAATAGGGGTAGCCACGAAACAAAGCAAGGTGTTCGAGTACAGACGCGGAGGGATTCACGCGGTCGCGCTGAAACGAGCGAAGGCGTGAGACTGATTATTTTTTGTTGAATGATTTTGGCTAACAATGAAGACATGTCGCTAACATCGCCCCATTGTTCCCCGCGCCCCTCGTCCGCGGTCCCACCATGGCGGGTAACCCGTACAAGGTGGACACTAGCCCGTACAGTTATGACGGCCCGAAGTACGCGTCGTACGCTTTGAACTCCACCGCGAAGCTGTTGAGTGGGGCCACGGACGAGGACCTGCGCGTGGTTACCCAGAAGTGCGCGCAAGACGAAAAGGTCATAGCGGTTTGGCGAATCCCCAAAGAAAAGCAAAGCACGGCGGCGTGTTCCATGATGCCTTTAGCCCTTTTTTACCTGCCGTGCTTCTGGCCACACGCCCTTATTTTGTCGCCGTGTCTGTGTGCGGGGTACTGCGCCGCGAACGCCAGTGTTAAAGGCACCACCTACGCGCTGACGGACAGGAACTTCATCCGAATCGCAGATTTCGACTGCTACGGTTGTTATAAATCCGGCAGCGACTCCGCGGCGACGGCGTTGTCGGACATAAAAGCTATCAGCGTCAACGCAAAGGCGTCTGGATGCACGGCGTGTTGTAGTGTAGACGCGCTGCACATCGGGGTTCCAGCTGGGTCACCCGCGGCGAATTATGGGGGGCGCAAACACGTCCCGCATTCGCAAATCAGGTGTCTCATGGATGACCCCGAAAACGTGCGCTCGATGATCAACTCGGCGAAGCAGAATCAGAATTCATTATTCGCGCCGGAAACGCAAGCCATGGAGGCCTCCCAAACCGCAGCGGAGAAGATTTTGGGGTTGAAGACGTTGCTCGACGCGGGGGCGATCACGCAAAGCGAGTACGAACTGAAGAAGGGGGAGCTGTTGCTCGCTATGTAGGGAGAGAGGTAGGAGTGCTGTAGGCATTAGAAACTCATTTTAGAAGACTGACTTAAAAATCACGCATCGTTTTCCACAATTTCCAAATCGGGCACCGCATCACTTCGAAGGGCGCGGCATGTCGGTCGAGCCCACGCCCGAGGCGCCCGCGGAGGAGGGCGCTGCCGCGACGGAGCCCGACGCGGCACCGAGTGATGCTCAACCCGACGTGGAGCCCACAATCGACACTGGGGACACTGGGGACACTGGGGACGTTCCCGGGGCTGAAAACGACGAAGCGACGACCGGGGTTGGGGATGAGGATGCCACGGCTGTCCCTGAGGGAGACCCAGAGACTGCGCTAGACGGGTCGGATTCAGTCGCAGCTCAGCCAGACGATGCGCAACGCGACGTGAATGGGGACGAAGCGGCACCCGGCGAGGCGGACGGCACGGAACCCGGGACGGCTGACGATCAATCTGACGCACCGTTGGCAGATGCCGGGGATACCAAGGAGAATGCATCCGATCCGAAATCTGGGGACGCCGGGGACGATGCTGGTGATGCTGGGTACGCTGGGGACGCTGGGGACGCTGAAGAAGACGAGGACGACGAGGACGATGATGAGGATGATGACGCAGATAAC
>MDSY01021794.1_pt1 | contig 42094 bp, 37 predicted proteins | sample 811131 | NCBI WGS metagenome assembly MDSY01 (sample SAMN05326643, study PRJNA326480) | marine metagenome | isolation source: seawater | place: Atlantic Ocean: South West | collected 2010
ATTCGCTGAAGTTCTTTCTCTTGGTTGGTAAATTCCTTTAAGCCTGATTTATAAACGGTATTGTTCGCAACATCAATCATCTTAAGGGTAATTACAATTTTATTACTCAGTAGATCGAAACTACCCGTAATCATGTAAGTTACACCAAGCTTTTGACCAAGTTCAACAAGACAAGATTTACTTAAACAAGACGTTTTATAAGCCTCATTCGAATCATATGCCTCTTGCATGTCGAACTTATCATAAACCGAATATTTATTGAGTTTTGACAGTTCTAAGCGAATCATTTTCGCACACATTTCCGGTGTTGCATATAGGCCTTCAACATTTGGGTTAGCAACAGCAATTGATGAATTTGCCTGCGCAAAAGTTCCAAACGACAGCGCAAAAAAGAATAATATTAATAAAGAATTTTTCATTTTCAGATTTTTTAAATTTCGAATCAAAGGAATATAATTTATTGCTATCAACAATCTTAAAATAGCTATAATAAAGACATTTTTACATAAGTAAAAAAAGCATTAACTATTTGTATTACAGTTTATTAACTTAAATAATAAAGGATATTTATATTGAAAAATAAAATTGAACTGTATGATTAAGAATACCATATTTAATGTGACCTTTAAGCTTTAAATTAGATTTATATCATGCTATGGACTTAATTAAAGAAATCATACTAACATTATCCGATCCGGACAAGAAAGAATTTGAGCAATTCCTTTCGAGAAAACGTCCTGGTGCTATTAGAAAAGATGTCGAGGTCTTTAGAAAGCTCTTTTCCTCATATAATGGAAGTTTAAACAACAACAAAAAACTTGTTGGAGACCAAAACTATCATGCGATTCGCAAAAGAATAGCCAAGGCACTGACAAACTTTGTTATTCTTAAAAAATCAATTTCTGAACAAAAGGAGAACAAACGAGATGGCATGATTTTAATGATTTCTTACTTTATTGAAAGGAAAAAATTTCAAGCCGCTTGGGACTTGCTGATAAAAGAGGAAAGAAATGCAGAAAAATCTAACAATGTTGATTTAAACTTAAAAATTCAACGCCTAAAGCTTAAAATATTACCCTATTTCAATCAAGAGCTTTTTCCGGGAATAAAAACCAAAATACTCGACCTTCAGAATAAGCAGGCTAAGCTCGACCAGTTTCAACTTTATTTTATACAGATTAAAAATGATTTAAAACTCAAGATTGCAGAGGGAAGTGTGGAATCTCCAACACAAATTATTAAAGGAGCACTTGCTCAGTATAAAAATATAAAAGCTGAATATAAAAACCCCAACATCCATCTCAAGGTAATAGAAATGATCCGCGCTGAGTACATTGTGAATAGAAAGTTCAAAGTGTTCGCTGAGGTAGTCCAGAAATATTACCATGAATTTTCTGAAGAAGCAATTGACGACAATGCGCAAATCAACACCTATGCGCAAATTGAATACATTATGTCGTATACATTTTTAAATACCAGAAATTTTAAAAAATCGCTCTACCATTTGGCAAAATTAGAAGAGCTAATGTCAAGAAGTGAAATGGTTAACCTAAATTTCCGAGGAAAGCGAATGGCTATCTCTAGTTTTATTCAAGTCTTCGATTATAAAATTGAGCAAGCTATAGCGCAAACAGAATTTTTCCTGGAAAATGAAATCAATAAAATTACCATTCAAGAAAGCCTAAACTTATCTCTAAACCTTTCTGGATATTATATCATTGTGGGCGACTACTCAAGGTCTGTTCGCATTCTTAATTTCATGTCCGAACCGGATAAATACTACCAGAAGGAAATGGGTCGGGAATGGCTCATTCGAAAAGAAATGATTTTGGCTATTGTTCAAACCTCTATCGGGAACACTGAGTATAGTATCAAAATCATGAACGGGATTGAGTCCAAGCATAAGGAAATGCTAGATGTTGATCAATATGGTATGGTGAGGCATTTCATTAGTGCCATAAGAACGTATATCAAAAACCCGCATGAGGCAGATCAGAAGATTTTGTCTGAATTTGAAAAGAAAATAAACCTAAGAAAGGAAAGAGTTTTCCGAGACCCCCGATTAATTATTTTTTATGCTTGGATGCGTTCTAGATATACCAAAAAAGATGCATATGAAATTCTAATGGAAGAATACAAACGTATCGAGTAGTTTCGACTTAAATAAAGGCGGCTATTAGCTTTGCAATTTGAACAGCATTTGTGGCAGCTCCTTTTCTGAGGTTATCAGTTACAATCCAAAGATTCAAGGTTTTTGCTTGAGACTCATCGCGACGGATTCTGCCAACAAATACATCATTCTTACCTTCAGCATCTATCGGCATTGGATAAACCTGTTTTTTTGGATCATCCAAAACGACTACACCTGGCATTGAAGCCAAAACCTTTCTCAACTCATCAAGCTCATACTCATATTCGAACTCTATATTTACAGCCTCCGAATGGCCTCCAACAACAGGTACGCGAACAGCCGTAGCTGACACATTAATATCGGGATCTAAGATTTTTTTTGTTTCATTAGTAAGCTTCATTTCCTCTTTTGTGTACCCATTCTCTAGGAAAATATCGCACTGAGGAATACAATTTTTATCTATCGGATAAGGATAAGCCATTTCTGACTCAATATCTAAACGCTCATTTTCCATTTGCTGAACTGCTTTAACACCCGTTCCTGTTATAGATTGATACGTTGACACAAGGACTCTTTTTATTTTATACTTATCATGTAAAGGTTTTAATACCAAAACTAATTGAATGGTACTGCAATTTGGATTTGGGATGATTTTATCGGTTTTCGTTAGTGTTTTGCCATTCACCTCAGGGACGATTAATTTTTTCGAAGGATCCATTCTCCATGCCGATGAGTTATCAATTACATACGTCCCAATTTCTGCAAATTTGGTTGCCCACTCCAACGACACCGATCCGCCTGCTGAAAAAATAGCAACATCTGGCCTTTGCTGCAAAGCATCTTGAATGCCAACTACCTTGAAGCCCTTTCCATCAAAGGAAATCGTTGAACCGATTGACTTTGAAGAAGCAACAGGTATCAACTTTGTTATAGGTAAACCTTCCTCCTTTAGAACTTTTAACATTACCTGACCTACCATTCCTGTGGCACCTACAACTGCTACTATCATCTCTCTGTAAAATCTTTCGTTGAATCACAAACCTTGGGTGTAAAATTAATATATTTGAATACAATCACGATATGAACTGTAAAATAGCAATTGTCCTTTTATTATCTTGTCATTCAGTACTTTCTCAAATCACTGAAGATTTCTCTGACGGAGACTTTACCAATAATCCCTCATGGAATGGTACACTTTCTGATTATGAAGTAAATACGGATTTAGTACTTCAATCAAACAACTCGATAGCTACCACCTCATTCCTGAGTATCGAAAACAACCTAAACGGCGCAAATGACAATGAATGGAGGTTCTGGGTGAAACAGTCCTTTTCTCCATCATCAGCTAATTTCGGGCGATTATTTTTAACCTCGGATAGTGAAGACCTCAGCAATTGCCAAAATGGATTTTACATACAGCTTGGAGAATCAGGTTCAATCGATGCGATTCGACTTTTCAAAATGAGCGATGGCATTTCTACCCTTTTATGTGCCGGTATTGATGGACAAATTGCAACTAGTTTTGAGGTCAATATTAAAATAACTCGTGCAATAAATGGAGATTGGAAACTGTTTTGTGACCTGACAGGTGGAACTAACTTTGTTCTTCTTTCACTCGCGAATGACACGAGCCCATTAATCAATAATTACTCAGGTATACTAAGCACCTATACCATCAGCAATGCGAATAAATTTTACTTTGACGACATTTATATCGGAATAGAAGAAATAGACGAAACACCCCCATCTTGCTTAGATGTAATGGTGCTTTCTGCAACTGAAGTAGACTTACAGTTTAACGAACCTTTAAACCAAATATCGGTAGAAAACATATCGAATTATACCATCTCACCATCCCTAAATATTTTTCAATCCAATCTTGATGCAATCAATACGAGTATTGTTCATTTGAGCTTAGCTGAAGCTATGTCAAATGGTGCGGATTACATGCTAGGAATAGAAAACATTGAGGATTTGGAAGGCAATTCATCTTTTCCTCAAAGTTTTGATATAAATTATCTTATTGGTGAAAATCCAGAGCAAGGAGATGTTATTATCACTGAGGTTTTTCCTGATCCAAGCCCCTCAGTAGGGCTTCCTTCTGTCGAGTTTATTGAAATATTCAATACCTCGGAAAAAATATTCAACCTTTCAGATTGGAAAATCGAAGATGCTTCATCAGACGGGACAATACAAGAAGGTTGGCTTTTACCGAACAGCTATGGAGTTATAACAGCAACAGCAAATATTGATTCCTTTCAATCCGCATATCCTGTAACAAGCTTTCCTAGCCTAAACAACGCAGGAGACTCCCTAAAACTATATAGCATAAACGGGCTCTTACTCGACGAAGTAAACTATACCGACAATTGGTATCAGGATGAATCCAAAGCATCTGGGGGATATACCATAGAGAGAATTAACCTTATTGACCCTTGCTCAGATGCGCTGAATTGGAGCGCCTCTAATGCAATAGATGGTGGGTCTCCAGGAATTCAAAACTCTATTTTTGACAACACAGAAGACATTGAACCTCCTCAGCTAATAAATACATTAGCGCTAAACCCTAATTATTTGCAAGTTGAATTTAACGAGGGAATCGATTCAACCTCTATAACAGACTTGGTTTTTAATTCCGTACCAACTTTAAGTATTGCAAGCACTTACATTGAAAGCGCATATGCAAATGGATTAATCTTCTCTTTTAATGAAACCCTAACACCTAGTCAATCCTATTCATTCGCCTTGACTAATGTCAAAGACTGTTGGCTGAACCCAGCTTCGCTAAGTGGTACATTCGCCCTTCCAGAACTAGCAATACCTGGAGACCTCGTAGTCAACGAAATTTTGAGCAACCCATATACTGGCGGAGAAGATTGGATTGAGCTATATAACAATTCAAGCAAGTTCATAGACCTATATCAGTGGCAATTTGGGAACTATCAAGATGATACCTTAAGTAATTTTGAAACTATTTCTTTTCATTATGTCGTTCCGCCTAGCTCATATGTCGTTATTGGAGACGACCCACTATTCGCAATTGAAAATTATCCCAATAATAATTCAACTGTATTTTTACAAAACGATTTACCCTCCTATGCCAATGATTCCGGCTCCGTTGTTTTACTTCAAGGTTTTGATGTTATGGATCAGGTTTCTTACAATGATGATTGGCATTTGAGCGTCATCGATGACCTCGATGGTGTCTCTTTAGAAAGAATAGATCCAAATGGAAATTCAAATGACCCTTTTAATTGGCACTCGGCGGCACAAGATATTGGATTTGGCACCCCTGGAATTAAAAATTCGCAATTTATTGCTGCTATTTATTCAGGAGACTTCACTTTTACAAATCCAACATTTTCTCCTGACAATGATGGCTATGAGGACGTGTTGCAGGTCAACTACTCCTTAGAAAAAGAGGGCTTATTGGGGCACGTACAAATATTTGACAATATGGGTCGACCAATAAAAGACTTGTTTAAGAATCAACTATTGGGGTCGACAGGGACGTTTACTTGGGATGGCATAAACAGTGAAGAACAAAAGAGTCCTATTGGCACCTATGTGATGGTTTTTGAAGCTTTTTCAACAGATGGAAGTGTATTCTTTACAAAAGTAAAGGCATTTACATTGGCAGGTAAAATCTAAATTTACGTCAATGAAAAAAATATTACTCCTCTCTTTTCTTTTGTCAAGCACAGTAGTTTTGAGTCAAGATTATAAAACGGCACTCGGAATCAAAGGCGGGTATCCTGGTTTTGGAAGTTTAAATGCCAAGCATTTTCTTTCAGAAAGCTCGGCACTCGAAGCTACATTCGGGGGTTTTACAAGAACAAATTATGGAAACGGCGCTTTTCTGATCGTAGATTATGAAATACAAAACAGTCTTGAGTCGTCTTTTGCATGGTATTACGGAGGAGGAGGACTATTTGGATTTACGACAAATGAATTAGGAACAACTACACTTCAATTGGGGATCAACACCACAGTTGGGATAGAATATACATTTGAAGAAGTACCCATCAATTGCTCCTTGAATATGGGGCCTTTAATTTTTATAACGCCAGAAATCAGGTTCAACTGGGGAGGAGGCTTATCCATTCGCTATGCAATTAGATAAAAATAGAATTTCAACCGGTTCCAAAAATTGGATTCGCTACTTCTTTCATTTACATGACAAAGGAATTCTTTCAATTGGATTTAAATTCAAGTCTGATTCATTTGGAGAAATGATTCATTACATCTTTAACAAAACAGGTATACTTTATGGCTCAGCGCTTTCCACCCTATATGCTAGCCATAAATTCGTATCCCATTTAACCAAGGAAGAAAAGCTCAAGCTGCTCTTATTTGAAAATCTATTCTTCGTATACCAATACAATCATGCAGAGACTAAAGTCGATTACGATAACTTTCTGAACTTATTAGAACGATTCTACAATACATTCCAAAAAAAAATATCTCTATGGGACTTTGATTCAGACAAGGAAACAAGTCTTAAAATAGAAAAGATACTTAGTGAACGGGTAAAAATAAAGTCGAACATTACCAAAGGAAATTACTGGCTCAATCAAAGTACAAATGGACTTGTGTTTGTAGATGTGTTGCTTTTCTATGCCTTCTTAAAAGATGAGGAAATTGACTTAGTAAAAAGCTATGACACCTTTGTCTTCAATCTGATGTACTTTCTGACCAAAGCGGCATACAGCGATGGAACGATTGAAGAAAAAGAAAAAAGACTGCTGCGTTATTTACTTTCATCAAGTCATTTGAAAGAAGAACTCAAGCAAAATTTAGCAAATTGGATTTCTGCTCCACATGAATTACAAGAAATAGCCTTATTCAAAGGATCAAAGCTAGATTATAAAATCGTTTTTGAGCTTTGTGTTTTTGTTGCATGTGGAACGCATACAGTTCACCCCAGTGAAGAGAGAAATCTAAAAAAAATCGGAAAGGCACTTAATCTATCTAATACAGAAATAGACGAAGCATTCCTCGTTGGCAGAACTTTTGTCTTTAAGAATAAAAATGCACTTGCTATTTTAAACGAAGAAAAATCATCTGGTGTATTGCTCAAAGCAATTCAAAAAAAATGGTTTTTAATTCTAGGAAGAAATAAAGAAAAATTATTTAGCGAAATAAAGGAAAGTAAGGAGCTCATGGATCTTATTGGGAAATCTGCAATTAGAGAACTTAGCGCTGAAGAAAAAGACCAATTCAAGACTCAATTTTATGATATCTTAAAATCCATGCCGTCTTTGGCAATATTTTTACTTCCAGGAGGCGCCATACTACTCCCCATCGTAATCAAGCTTTTTCCTGACCTTCTTCCTTCTGCATTTAAAGAAAATATCATTGATGATAATAAGGGTGAAAAAGAATAAATATGCTCGAAATCAGAAACATCTATGTCGACTTTGATCGGCCAATATTAAACAACATTAGCTTCAAAGCTAAACGGGGACAAATTATTGGCTTGGTAGGGAAATCAGGCGCAGGAAAATCTACCTTACTCAAGGTGATTTCCGGTCAATTGGCACCAAAACACGGGATGCTTTATCTAAACCAAGAAGCATTACCAAATGCTTCAAATTTGCTGATTCCTGGATTCCAAGAAATTAAACTAGTATCTCAAGATTACAATCTTGACCCCTACCATACTGTTGAAGAAAACATTAGAGAAGCAGCAATGTCCCTACCAGAAAAAGAGAAGGTACAGCGCGTGGAACAGCTCATAAAACTTCTTAAGCTCGACACCATTCGAAATGTAAAGGCGAATGAAACCTCGGGCGGAGAACAACAAAGATTGTCTATTGCTCGCGCTATCGCGCTCAAGCCGGAAGTCTTACTTTTAGATGAACCTTTTTCGAACCTAGATGCACATCTTAGGGCGATGCTGTTCAAATACATTTTAAAGCTTCGGGAAAAGGAAAACCTAACAATCATACTGGTTTCTCATGAAGGACAAGATGTCCTTGGACTTTCAGATGCGATCTACTTTTTAAATAAGGGAAAACTGAGCCCACGGAAAACGGCATTTAATGCCTATTATCAGCTCGGTCACCTAAGTAATGCAATGCTTTTAGGTATTGTCAATCAAACGAAAATTGAGGGACAAAAAATAAGATTTAGACCAGATGAATACAAAATATCAACCAAAGGGCATCTCTCATTAAAATATGATTATACGGTATTTTTAGGCTCAATGTATCTCAATTATTTCTTTGACGAATCACAACAAACAATTATTCTTTCTAGCGCTGAACCATTGTCAAAAGACATCAATGTCAGCCTCAATAGCAAGCACAAAAATTAATTGGGGGAACAGCTTCACAATTATATTTGAAGAAAATATAATTGTCAAATTTATTTATCTAAATACTATTCGGTACATTTATGTAAAATGTTTCACATGATAGTTTCAAATAAATCAATCCTATATCTTTCAATAATTTTCGTTTTATCTAGCTGTGCTACGAACAATAGTCTTCGAAAACCGGTATTTGAAACAACGACATACAAAGGTCAAACGGGAGACAAGGAAGTAACTAATGGAAATAAAAATAGAGCTGAAAGAGAAAAGTCCTTATTTCTCGCAATGGAAAAAGCAGATGCAGCACAGAGAATTGTTGAGCAGCAAAAAGCGGAAATGGAGAAAATAGATTCCACAGAGAGGGTTGAAGATATTGAATTGGCGCTTGTGAAAATTTATGAAAGAACTGAACTCATCATAGCAGAGCTTAATGAAACCTCTCCATATTCTATGAGTGGTCACAAAAGGACTCTTGAGTTGGCAGAGGAACTCAACAACCTACTTCAAAATTATATTGAACCGTTGAAGAAGATGATCGAATCAAATAAGGAGGTTCGTAAAATAGGCGGCGATATAAGCTTTGAGCCAGGAAGTGCAGATTTGAGTAAATCAGGACGAAAAGAGATTTCGAAATTAGTTAACTCTATGGAGGACGATAAAGCAATGTGGGAAGATTATCTAACTGATCACAATGCAAATATTTTTAACGATTCTGTATTCAAGCTCATGATCGTAATTAATGGTTATGCCGACGAACAGGGATCGAGCAATGAAAATGACCGGAAACAAAAAAACAAGTTACTGTCTGAAAAACGTGCTCAAGCTGTTTCAGATGAGCTAATGAAACAATTCAAAGCACAAAAATCTAGTGCAGATCTCATTATTGACGTTGAAATAAATGGAAGAGGCGAAATGCTTCCTCCCGAAATAAATGCAGCGCAGGCAAAAAAGAATAGCGCCGAAAGGAGAATAAGTCGTGTAAGCATGGTCTTAGGGCCAAAAATCCTTTTGTATAATTAATCTCTAAGAGCTACTCCTAAAGAAATGCAGGAGGTTTTCTGAACTCAATTTTGGCATCGCTAAATATGGCTGAAGTATTTCTAATACTTATCAAAAAACTTTTATTACCCCCAACCGGTGTCCAAAATATTGACAAAGCCCAGCAATGCATATTGCGGTTGAGTGAAAAATTAGCATTGGATAGCATCTTATCGACAACATTAAAGTTTAGGTTCCCTGATAGATTCCACCTTTTGGTAAAACTTAAATCACCTCTCACACTTAACGATTGAACAAATATGAGTGGCTCAGGATTTATTTCTGTCACATTTTGATTCGCCCTTATGCTATATATGTGAGAGACATTCATTTTCCAAGGAATATCAAAAAACACCATATGCTCTGGGTGTAAGGCAAAATAATTGTAGTCTGCATTCCATTGGTCATTTAGACGCTCAGTTTCCTCTTTAATTTTCTCTCGGTCTTTCTTGGGCGCTAAAACGAGCGAAGTTGAAAAATTAACAGTTAAAAACCTACCTAAACCTTGGTTATTTTGAGGAGCATAATTAGATTGAGTAGCACCGGTAAGAGTATCCCAAGCGTATGGACTAAAAGTAGCATTGGTGACAATATTTAACCAATTCTTGGGACTAACACGCATGTTCATACTGATATTAGAAAGATTCATAGAATCCTTTAAAAAATCATAATTACCGGCAAATGACAGCTGGTCAATTAGTCGAACCTTTTTAAATCCGGTAACAGTATCTTTCGCTGATTTTAGCTTGAGTTCGAATGTATTATTCAACGCAAAGGAAAGAAAAGACGCTTCAGCTGAATTCCCAACAGAATATAAACTGCGCTCATAGGAAGAATAGCTTATTTCGCTTTGGTCAACACCATAATTCCCCGTAACAAGAGGATTAATTAAAGGCACATATCTGTAGCTCAATTTTGGCGTCATAATATGCCTCATCTTGGCTTGCTTTTTACCCACAAAATCGTAATAGGAATAGAGTACAGTCGTTGCACTAAGGTTTAAATTAAACTCATGCGCAAGGTCAGGGGCTGATAACGTATCGACTTGTGTTACGTTATTGATGGCATCATATGACTTCTCTATTTTCTGAAAATTTAGCTTAGTCGCATAGTTTGCACTTGGCGTTATTTTCAATATATTTTTAAAAAGCCCACCTGTCGTTTGGATGCTCATGGACTGCTTTGCTCCAAACATGAATTGATCACTAATCCTATCAAAATCCCCTTGACTCAGAAGGGAGTCCGAAAAGGTGGATTTATTTTGCCCATCAAAATTATAGGCAAATCCAATTCGTTCAATCATCTTTTTCCATTCTCTGTTGGAACGTTTAATTAATTTTTTAAACGGGAAAACTCTAGTCATGTTTGCCGTCAATATTGGGCTAGTAAGGGAAATTGATTCGGACAACGAATTTTGCCTCAATGAAATCTTTAACCCCATATTCAATGGCTTACCTGGAAAGCTTTTATTAAGATTGATGTCAGAATTGAATGAATTATTAAAGTAACTCGGATTTACAGGATCTAAATTATTTTTAGTCTGGTTGTCTGAAATAAAATTCACATTGGAAGAAAAAGACCAATTTGGATTAGATTTCCTTGCTTTTCTGTGGGTCCAAACAATTGTAGCTTTGTTGTTTCTATCATTATTGGGAAAACCGCTCCGGTATTGCTGAAAACCCAATGACAAACGTCCTGTGAACGCATACCTTTTTGCATAATCTAATTCGTTTCTCAAACCCCAGCTTCCTCGGCTATATAAATTGGCATAAACAGAGGTCTGAAGACGGTCATTTATTGGAATGTAGTAACCTAAGTTTTGGAACCCAAAACCATAAGCGGAACTAGGAACTATTTCAGGAAACAGGATTCCATGAGAACGTTCCTTTTGATTCGGAATAAGCGCAAAGGGCAAACCAAAGGGAGTAGGAATACCGTTGATCCATAGATTCATCGGTCCAGTAGCAATACGTTTTTCTGGTACAATTACACCTTTAGACAGCTGAAAATGATAATGAGGTTGCTCCTGATCACACGTAGTAAGTCTTCCTTTTAGCAAATGAATTTCTTCAGAAGGATGCCGTTTTGCCGTTGCCATCTTGAAATAAAATTCATCCTGCTGTAAAGCAAGTTCTTTTATGAATCCTTTTTTAGTATTCATATTATAACGCATTTCTTCACAGCGCATTTTTTCTTGGCCATCTTGGAATTCAGGATACTCGGTCGGCTTGCCAGCAGAATCCAAAATATATTTTGCAGTTACCTCATTTAAATCAAGATCAACCTCAATATAACCAGCCTTCAAAGAAACTGTCCCCATATCAACCTTTGCATCTCCATATAAAAAAACCAGCTTGTTTTTTAGATCGCTATATATAGAATCTCTTGCGCTGTAGGTAATAACTTCATCTAAATCAGACTCATACACGACAACAGTGTCCAAAGGGGTGATTTGAGCAGTAACGCTATTATTGTGTTGCATTATTAACAAAGCAAGGGGTATAAAATATAGTATGGAATGAAGTTTGCTCAATAGGAGTGCACTAAATTTGTTTATATGCCATTAGACAGGACAAAATTACCAATTTTACCAATGTATAAGGGTAACGCAATGCGAACCTTTTTATTTGTCTTACTCGTTTTATGTGTTAGCAACCCTTTCTGCAGTCAAAAATCAATCGCGACCATTGTCATCGATGCAGGGCATGGAGGTAAAGATCCAGGCTGCCATGGTAAATTCTCAAAGGAAAAACATGTATGTCTTTCGATGGCACTGAAACTTGGTACGCTTATAGAAAATAAATACCCTGAACTAAAAGTAATTTACACCCGTGATACAGATGTTTTTGTTGAACTTGGTGAACGTGCAAATATTGCCAATAGGGCAAAAGCTGACTTGTTCATATGTATACATGCAAATGCGGCGTCGCCTGCCGCTTATGGTACAGAAACCTATGTTTTGGGTTTACATCGATCCGAATCACAACAAAAAGTGGCCTCGAGAGAAAATTCCATTATTGAGCTAGAAGAGGACGGCGGTGCACAATACAAAAACTTTGATTTGTCACCGGATGCAATTATCGCGAAACGATTACAACTATCTGTTTTTCTAGACCATGCAATTATGTTCGCACAATATCTTCAAGCAGAATTCAAAAAACTTGGCCGACGCGATCGTGGGGTCAAGCAAGCAGGATTTATGGTACTATACAGAACAACAATGCCCAGTGTCTTGATTGAGACAGGATTTTTGACGAATCCTAGTGAGGAGGGTTTTATAGGAAAACAAGCTGGACAAGATAAGATGGCGAATGCAATGCTTGTTGCCTTTGAAAAATACAAACGCTCTATTGAAGGGAAAGACATTTCAACATCTGAAGAGTCTTCAAATACTAGCGCTCCGAAACCAAAAGAAACTGTTCAAAAAGAAAATAAACCAAAGGAAGAGGTTGCGAATACATCCTTCGTAGATAAGGTAAATGAAGGTTTAGAAAAGAACAGAGGGCTTATCTTTCGCGTTCAGATTTTAAGCTTAAACTCAAAAATAGGGAATAATTCTTCACGGCTAAAAGGAGAACTTGACACCTATCAATATGAACAAGGAGGATTATATAAACATTGCACGAAAGGCTTTGGAGAAAATATAAAGTCAGCGGTAAAATATAAGGTTCAAATGCGTGAAAAAGGTTTTAAAGGGGCTTTTGTAGTCGCTTTCTTGGACGGGGAACGCATTAGTATTGAAAAAGCCCTTAAATTAGTAGAAAAATAAGGTTTGAAATTTCAAAAAGAAATAAAGGCGGGTTTAGTAGCAATATTGGCTATTTTGATTTTAGTATTTGGAATTAATTTTCTGAAAGGCTATAGTTTTTTTGGTGGAGATGATGTCTATCACGCATACTTCGAAAACTCCAACCAATTGATGGTCTCGAGCGATGTCATCCTCAACGGTGTTGTAATTGGAAAAGTAGTGGATGTCGATATTTATCCTGAGAACGAACCCAATCGCAGGGTAAAAATCACCTTTAATGTGCAAAATAGTACAGTCAAAGTAACAAAGGGCAGTACAGTTGAAATTGGTTCACCAGATTTTTTCACCAAGGGATTAATATTAAAAACAAATCCATCTAATAAAAACGAATACGAGATAGGAGCTGAAATTCCGGGCATCAAATCTAGTCTAGACATTGCTTATCAGGTAAAAGAATATGCCGATCCAATTACCCAAAAGCTTCAAAGCATGATGATTTCAGTTGACAATATGGTTAATTCGCTCTCTGCTTTTTGGGATTCAACAGCGACATCTGAAATTGAGGGTAGCTTCAACCGAGTTAAAACAACTATAGATAAGCTAGGTAATGCTGCAGAAGAAATTGAATTGTTTGTTGCCCAAGAGAGACTTCAATTCTCGCGAATCATGTCGAACGTCGAGAGTATTACAGTCAATTTAAAGAAGAGTAATTCTGCCGTAACTGAGATTATTGGTAATACAAAGAAAATATCAGATGATTTAGTTTCCGCCGATTTCAAAGGGGTTATTTTAGATGCAAATACATCTATACAAAAAATAAATGCTGTTCTTGAAGAGGTAGAAAATGGAACTGGAACAATGAGTAAACTTTTGTACGATGAAGCATTATATACTGAACTCGTAGAATCGAATAAAAAACTACAGGACTTGGTCGAAGACCTCACGCTTCATCCCGAAAGATATATTCATTTTTCTTTGTTAGGCTCAAAAACAAAAGGGACAACATTGAGTCCCAAAGAAGAAAGGAAGCTGCGGAAAGTACTGGATAGTATTCAGGATTGATTTGAATCATCAAACTAGAGTCTCAAACCTAAAGACCTTTCTAACCTATAATTATTAGTATTGGGTGACAATAATTATCTTTATTAAAGCAATTACAGATTAACATATTGAATTGATTTTTAACAATACTATGCATGCATAATATAATAAGTTTAGTTATATTTGAATAATATCAAGATTAAATGGAAATAAGCATTCTTCTTTTCGCAATTATTGCATCTACAGGCGTGGCCTTTTTCTCGTATAATCTTTGGAAGATCAAATACAACATAGGCCTTGGGCTTCCGCTTGAAAGAAAAGACCAAAAAGGGAAAAGATTGAAAACAATGCTTCTCGTTGCTTTTGGTCAAAAAAAGATGTTTTCGAGACCCATCCCTGCACTTTTGCATTTGTGCCTTTATGTTTCATTCGTGATCACTCAGGTTGAACTTTTTGAGATTTTTGCAGACGGAATATTGAATGAACACCGTATTTTTCGAGATGATCTAGGAGGGTTTTATACCTTTGTTATTAGTTTCATTGAAATCTTATCTGTTGGAGCCTTCTTTGCTACAATTGCATTTTTAGCAAGAAGAAATCTACTCAAACTTCCCCGATTAAACATGAAGGAAATGATTGGTTGGCCAACAAAAGACGCAAACCTCATCTTAATATTTGAGCTTATTTTACTCGTTTGTATTTTTACCATGAATGGTGCTGACGAGGTCTTATTCCAAAGAGGAGCATCCCATGTAGGTATGGGTACTGCGGGCACTTTTGGTTTTAGTGTGTCATCATTTCTCGGGCCCTTTTTCTTCGATGGGCTGAGTACTCATAGTCTTCACATTGCAGAAAGAATTGGCTGGTGGGGACATCTAATTATGGTATTGGGCTTCTTAAATTACCTCCCCTATTCCAAGCATTTTCATATTCTTTTGGCCTTTCCGAATACATACTATTCTAACCTCGAGAAAAAAGGGAAGTTTACAAATATGGATAGTGTCACCAAAGAGGTGAAGCTTATGATGGACCCTACGGCAGACCCTTATGCAGCTCCTGACCCGAATGCCCCACCTCCCTCTAGATTTGGGGCCAAAGATGTCACAGACCTTACCTGGAAAAACTTAATGGATGCATATACATGCACAGAATGCGGTCGATGCACCTCCTCATGTCCGGCCAATATAACAGGTAAACTTTTGTCACCTAGAAAAATAATGATGGATACGAGAGACCGTCTTGTGGAAATTGGAGAAAACAAAAGAAAAAAAGGAAAAGATTTTGAAGACGGAAAATCTTTATTAGGTGACTACATTACTGAAGAAGAACTATGGGCATGTACCTCTTGCAATGCATGTGTAGATGAATGCCCCGTCAACATTGATCCTTTATCTATTATTGTCGATTTAAGAAGATTTTTGGTCATGGAAGAGTCAAAAATTCCAAATGAACTTACAGGTATGCTTACCAATATTGAAAATAACGGTGCGCCTTGGCAGTTTTCACAAAATGACAGATTAAATTGGGCAAATGAAGAATAACAAAGAAGGATTTAAATTAATTAACGCTGAGGAGGACGGGAAGTCAATCTCACCTGTTCTACCTGAGGAAGTAAAGAACTACATGATCGATATTGACGGTACGATATGCGATGATATACCGAATGAAGAACCTGAAAGAATGGCTACCGCAGAATTATTTGACGATGCACTAGACACAATAAATACATGGTTTGATGAAGGCCATATCATCACCTTTTTTACCTCTCGGATTGAAGAACATCGCAAGGTTACTGAACAATGGCTGCAGGATAATGGTTTTAAATATCACGGTCTTCTTATGGGAAAACCAAGAGGAGGAAACTATCACTGGATAGACAACCATATCGTCAGAGCGACAAGGTATACTGGTAAATTCACAAATCTTGTTGAAAAGAGTGCCAACATTCAAGTATTTAAAGAATAAAACATGAGTATTCAAGTACCAACGATGGCAGACATGATGGCTAAGGGCGAAACCCCTGAAATCCTATTTTGGGTAGGATGCTCAGGTAGCTTTGATGACCGAGCAAAAAAAATAACCAAAGCTTTAGTCAAAATATTGAATAATTGTCAGGTTTCCTTTGCTGTGCTTGGAAGCGAAGAAAGCTGCTCCGGAGATCCGGCCAAACGAGCAGGAAATGAATTTACTTATCAGATGCAGGCAATGATGAACATTGAAGTTCTAAATGCATATGATGTAAAAAAGATAGTTACAGCATGCCCTCATTGTTTTAATACATTAAAGAATGAATACCCAGAATTAGGTGGGGATTACGAGGTGGTCCACCACACCCAAATGATTCAAGATCTCATTAATACAGGTAAATTGGCTTTGGCACAATCGGGATCTTTTAAAGGTAAAAAAATCACTTTCCATGACCCGTGCTACCTCGGACGTGCAAATGATGTTTATGAGGCTCCTCGTAAGCTTATAGAAAAATTAGATGCCGAGCTAGTTGAAATGAAAAGATGCAAAACCAAAGGCCTGTGTTGTGGGGCTGGAGGAGCCCAAATGTTTAAAGAAGCAGAAAAAGGCAATAAAGAAATCAATATTGAAAGAACTGAGGACGCTATTGAAACTGCCGCAGAGGTAATCGCAACGGGTTGTCCTTTTTGCAACACAATGATGACTGATGGGATAAAAAATGCAGAAAAAGAGGGAACGGTAAAAGTTCTAGATATCGCTGAATTAATAGCCAATGCAGCAGAACTTTAAATCCTTATTTCCTCAAATGCCTGATGAAAGTCGGGTTTGGACCTATTTATGCAATAGACCATTAAATGATCAAGAAGCAAAACTAATTGAGCATCAAATCAAAAAATTCACTCTTTCTTGGAAAGCGCACCAAAAACCACTCGCAGCAAGTGGACAGCTTTTATATAATCAGCTCATCGTATTGGCCGTTGATGAATCAATCGAACCCATTTCCGGATGCTCCATTGATTCCTCTGTACATTTTTTAAAAACGATCGAAAGCCATTTAGAGGTTGATTTTTTTAATCGACTGAATGTCCTTATCCTAAGTGAAGGGTCACCAAAACTCATTTCTTATCATGACATGGTAGAGTTTAAAGGTGATTTCGTTTTCAACCCGCGAATAGAAAGATTGCATGAGCTAAGAGAAAAATGGCTCGTAGAAATTCAAGAAGCTCCTTATTTTTAGTAAGAGCTAGACGCTCCTCCTATTTTCTCAATAGGATGCCATGTTGTTTTGAGCTCTTGAAAGTCAGTGATAAATTGAATACCCTGTTCTTGACTCAAATCAAAATCATTAGAATAAATCCTAACACGCTTCAGATTATCAACGGAAGCCAATTGCACATCAGAAACATATTTATTGCTCTTTTCCATACTTATTCCGTTGACATCCATGTGAGAAGATATGGGCGACCATAATTCATCAATGGAACCTGTTAGAATATTTACAACACCTCCAGGTACATCAGATGAATTTAGTACCTCAGCAAAAGTTACCGCACAGAGTGGTTTATTTTCAGAAGCAATTAAAACACTCGAATTCCCACCTGCAATTACAGGCATAAGCATAGAAACTAACCCTAAAAGGCCTGAGGAATCTTTTGCCATAATCCCCACGACACCCATAGGTTCATGGCTTGAAAAATTGAAATGAGACGAGCTCACTGGATTTACCGAGCTGGCAACTTGATTAAATTTATCACACCAACCTGCATAGTAAACGATTCTATCTATCGAAGCATTCACCTCAGATTGGGCTTCTTTTTTGGAATAGTCCTCAAGCATTAATTCTTCTATAAATTGAGACCTTCTTCCCTCAAGCATTTCAGCAATTCTATATAGTACCTGTCCTCGATTGAAAGCTGTTCTCTCCTGCCAAGAACCTTGCGCCTTTCTAGCGGCTTGAACTGCATTTCTAATATCCTTCCTAGAACATTTACATACATTTGCGATAGGCTGGCCTGCTTTGTTTAGCACCTTATAAAACCTTCCTGATTCTGTTCTAGGAAATTTACCACCGATATATATTTTGTATGTTTTTAATACTTCTATACGTTTCATATCCATTATTATTTAAGATAGGCACCCAATCCATGTAAACCGCCTTCCCTGCCAAAACCACTTTCTTTATATCCACCAAAAGGAGACGCAGGATCAAACTTATTGTAGGTGTTTGCCCAAACAACACCGGCTTTTAATTTTGAAGTGAGATTAAAAATCTTGGAACCTTTATCTGTCCATACCCCAGCTGCTAGGCCATAAGGAGAATTGTTTGCTTTTTGAATCACCTCATCAACAGTTCTAAAGGTCTGAATCGTCAATACAGGACCGAATATTTCCTCTTGAGCCAAAACACTCGATTGTGCGACATTTATAAAAAGTGTTGGTCGGCAATAGTACCCCTTCGAAGGCAAAGTGCAATCGGTTTGAAAAAATTCAGACCCCTCCTTGATTCCAATATCGATATACTTATTTATAATTTGAAGTTGTTCCTCTGAATTAATTGCGCCAATGTCAGTATTCTTGTCAAGAGGATTACCTAACTGCAAAGATTGCATTCTATGCTTTAGCTTTCTTATGACCTTATCCGCAATATTCTCTTGGACGAATAATCTTGAACCGGCGCAGCATACATGCCCTTGATTAAAAAATATTCCGTTAATAATACCCTCTACAGCTTGGTCAATAGGTGCATCATCAAAAATTATATTGGCTGACTTCCCGCCTAATTCCAATGTAGCTTTCTTATCAGAGCCAGCTATGGTTTTTTGAATTAATTTACCCACTGCGGTAGAACCTGTAAAAGCTATTTTAGAGACTTTTTCATGTGAAACAATTGCTGCACCCGTGTCCCCAAAACCAGTTACGATATTCACGACTCCCGGAGGAATCCCAGAAGCATCAATGATTTCAGCTAATTTCAATGCGGTTAAAGAAGTGGTTTCTGCCGGTTTAAGAACGACTGTATTCCCTGTAGCAAGGGCCGGCGCTATTTTCCATGCAGCCATTAGTAAAGGGAAATTCCATGGTATGATTTGTCCTGCAACCCCAATAGGTTCTTTACGTTGATTTGGAAAGGCATACTCCAATTTATCGGCCCAACCTGCATAATAAAAGAAATGATTGCACGCCAATGGGATGTCAATATCTCTAGCTTCTCGAATTGGCTTCCCAGAATCTAAGGATTCAATTACAGCAAGCTCTCGTGCCTGCTCTTGCATTAACCTAGCAATTCTAAAAATATATTTTCCCCTTTCAGCAGCACTAATTTTAGACCACACCTCTCTATAAGCCTTGTCAGCCGCCTGAACAGCTCGGTCAACATCCTCTGCATTAGCGTGTGCCACATTGGCTATATGTTTCTCATCATGAGGGTTGGAAGAGGAAAAATATTTCTTCGATGAAGGTTTTACCCATTCGCCATTGATATACAATCCATATTCTTTCTTCAAATTCACATGCTCAGTGCTTTCTTCAGATGCAGCATATTCCCAATTGTTGTTCTTTTTACTCATATTTAATCCAATGTAAAATAATCAGCAGATTGATAAACTCCAGATTCAGTCTTTAGAATCTGCATTAAGACATCATTTGCCAAACTACTGGCGCCAAAGCGGAACCATTTATTTGTAAGCCATTCCTGGCCTAAAACCTCCTTCACCATGACTAAATTATGCAGCGCAAGCTTGGAGTTAGAAATCCCTCCAGCGGGCTTCATTCCGACCATTACACCTGTTTCATCATAATAATCACGAATAGCTTGAAGCATTGTGTAAGTAACCTGTAATGTTGCTGCTGGTTGAATTTTACCTGTAGATGTTTTTATAAAATCTGCACCCGCATAAATAGCTATATCGCTTGCTCTTCGGACATTGTCTAATGTTGCAAGCTCACCTGTCTCTAAAATGACTTTTAATCGGGCGGCACCGCATACCTCTTTAATGGCCGCAATTTCATCAAAAACAAACGCATGTTCTCCTGCTAAAAACTTACCTCTTGAAATTACCATGTCGATTTCGTCAGCACCATGGTCGACAGCATACTTTGTATCAGCCAGTTTTACTTCTAAAGGGGCCTGACCAGATGGAAAAGCAGTAGACACAGAGGCTACCTTTACACCATAATCTTCAACTATAGACTTTGCCAAGCCCACCATTGACGGATATACGCATACCGCTGCTACTGTTGGCAACCCTGGGTGCCCATCATGTAAATGAGCTGCCTTAAAACACATTTGTCTTACTTTACCGGGTGTATCCTTACCCTCAAGTGTCGTTAGGTCAATCATACTAAGGACCATTTTTAGTCCCTGCATTTTTGCAGTCGTTTTAATACTTCTTGATTGAAACCTTGACACACGCTCTTCCACTCCTACCTTATCGATAGATGGAGAAGATGGAACTTCATGAAAACCGTATTTATTCGTCATAATTTCTATTCAAATCAAAGATAAGGAAAAGAAATAGTATCATTTTTCAATATTTCTCGTACAATAATAAGATTTTAGATTTTCATTAAGGAATCTAAATGAAAACTAAGTACCTTTAATTACAGAAACTGATAACAACGATGCGTTTTTTTATTTTAGTAATGTTCTTTTTATTTGGTCTTTTTTCGACCCAACATGTGCATGCTCAGAAATCTAAACATAAAAGACATAGCATCAAATTTGACCTTGCTCCTATCCTTGTTGGAGAATTCATGCCATACTATGAATTCCTTTTTCATAAAAAAATCAGTGCAGAAATAGGTGTAGGATTTGTCACAGACAATTATCTTATGAATTTTGTGCAGGAATCAAATAGTGCACAAACAAGACTTCAAAAAACAGGGCCTGCATTTTCCCTTGCAGCCCGTTATTACCCTTACAGAGCAGGAGATCTAATCTATTGTACAGCGGCAGTCAAATACAGAAGATATCGCGAAGCTTATCAGCAGTTTTCAACGTCAGGAAATCTCGAAGAAAGTATTGAGTTCAACCAAAGAATTATACCAAGAATAGGTTTAGGATACCATAGATTTTTCGATCGACACTTTTTAATTGATCTATCAGCAAACCTCGGCTTGGGTTTTGAAAAGGAATTGAAAGCTTCCAACGTCTCACCTATTTCTAGTTATTTTTTACACTTCGGTATTGGTTGTAAATTAGCTTATGCATTTTAATTCAAGCTTCATCAGGTAATGTCCAAAACGAAATCAGCATTTTTTTGCCAAAGTTGTGGCTATGAGACTCCGAAATGGATGGGGAAATGTCCTGCATGTTCGAGTTGGAATTCTTTTGTAGAAGAACCTAAAATAAAAAAGGGAAGTACGGCACCGTTTTCTAAAAACTCTACCGATGCAAAACCTGTAGTTCTTCAAGACATTGCCAAAAATGAAAAACAAAAGAGCACACTTAAAGACCAAGAACTCAATCGCGTTTTGGGTGGAGGTATCGTATTGGGATCACTTATTCTTGTGGGCGGAGACCCTGGAATTGGAAAATCAACACTCATGCTTCAACTCGCAATCAAAGAGAACCTAAGGGTCCTGTACGTTTCAGGTGAAGAGAGTGAAAATCAAATCAAGATGCGGGCAGAAAGAATAGGAATACTAAACGAACACTGTCACATCTTAACAGAAACGAATTTAGAGGCCATTCTCACACATGCAAAGCAGGTTCAGCCTCAAATTTTAATTATTGACTCTATTCAAACCTTGCACAGCAGCCAAATAGAGAGCGCGGCAGGCAGTGTGTCACAAGTCAGAGAAAGTACCGCATCCCTTTTGAGATATGCAAAAGAATCCGATGTACCTACCTTTTTGATTGGTCACATTACAAAAGACGGTGGGATTGCTGGTCCTAAAGTACTAGAGCACATGGTGGATACAGTTTTACAATTCGAAGGAGATCGCAACTATGTATATCGCTTACTCAGAACAAGTAAAAACCGTTTTGGATCAACCAATGAGATAGGTATTTATGAAATGTCCGGAGCTGGTTTACGACCTGTTGAAAACCCATCAGAAATACTAGTCACAAATACCGATGCAGAATTAAGTGGAATTGCTATATCATCAACCATAGAAGGTGCAAGACCATTCCTTATAGAGATTCAGGCGCTTGTCAGCTCAGCTGCATACGGGACGCCTCAACGCAGCTCTACTGGTTTTGATGGCAAAAGACTCAATATGCTTCTCGCTGTTCTCGAAAAGAGATGTGGATTTAAGCTTGGGGCAAAAGATGTTTTTTTGAATATCGCTGGCGGCATAAAGGTAGATGACCCAGGTGTTGACTTGGCGGTCACCATGGCCGTATTGTCCTCAAATGCCAATCTACCCATACCCGCGGGAGTAGCTTTTGCAGGCGAGGTTGGACTTTCTGGAGAAATCAGACCCGTAAACCGCGTTGAACAGCGTATTGCTGAAGTAGAAAAGCTTGGTTATAAAAAAATAATAATTTCACAGAACATAAAAGGATTCAATGCCTCAAATTACAAGATTGATATTGTACAATGCTCGAAAATCGATCAGGTAGTGAAAGCTGTATTTTCTTAAACGCAATTAAAAATGGGAAAACTCATTATTGTTCCTACACCTATTGGTAACCTTGAAGATATAACGCTTCGAGCGATAAGGCATTTAAAAGAGTGTAATCTGATCTACGCAGAGGACACAAGAGTAACAAGGAGATTATTGTCCCACTTAAATATAGACAATCGGATTTTAGCATTTCACGCCCACAACGAACACAAAATCATAGACAAGTGTATCGAAACCATCGAAGAAAATGAAAGTACAGTGTTGGTATCTGATGCAGGGACTCCCGGCATTTCAGACCCAGGATACCTACTTGTTCGCGCGTGCATAAAACACGGAATTAATATTGAATGTCTCCCGGGACCAACAGCAATTATACCTGCACTTGTTGGATCAGGATTTTCTTGTGAGCGATTTCATTTTGAAGGATTTCTACCCCATAAAAAAGGAAGAGAAACAAGAATTAAAAGTATTTCAGACCTCACCTGCACGGTTGTCTATTACGAGTCTCCGCATCGAATTGTAAAAACATTAAATCAATTGCAGAACGTACTGGGAGAAGACCGAAAGGCTTGTGTGGTCAGAGAAATATCTAAGATTTATGAAAGCTACCACCACGGATCATTTTCAGAGCTTCACGCATATTTTACCGAAAATAAACCCAAAGGAGAGATTGTTTTGATTATGGAAGGAAGGTCCTAACGCAATGATTTAAGCTGTTTCTCAACTAGTTCAACCTGTTTTACTTGCGTTTCAATCTCAGTCTTTTTGGCTGATTGGCTTTCTAAATTCTCTTTAATTGAATTTTTATTATCGGTAATCTTTTTTTCAAAATCCTTGATTTCTTTTTCTAGGTGTTCTTTTCTTTTTACCAAATCTTTTTGGTCTTTCTCAAGGTTACTTAAGCGCTTGTTCTCATCGCGAACAATGCCTTCAACCCATGTTTTAACTGATTTGGAAGCAAAATCCTCAATAATTTTCTCAATCACTTTGTATTTTTCTGGATGGTCTTTGCTATTCAGAAAAGCCCCTCCAAGATCAAATCCAAAACGAACAGATACCATATCGTTGTTAGATACTGAACTAACCCCATAGGCGTTGAATGGCATTTTTCCAAAATCTTTTAACTCCACCATCAGTGCAACATGCTCCTTTTTAGACTCTTTATGCTTACCAAACCCTTTAAATAGTTTTTTAATTTTACCCTCCACAAAATCCTGCGAAACGTATGGAATTTCAACCACAAGCGCATTTACATTTTGAGCAATAGAAAAATCTGAATTTGATTCTTTAACCTTAATAGACTGAGCCATAGAATCGATGGAGAAAAATAGAAATAATAAAAGATAAAGTGACTTCATTTTTTTACTACTAATTTAAACTTCTTTTTGAATAGTGAACTGAAAACATTCTTAAATTTGAAATATGCGTTTCGAAAATGTTATCGGGCAAAATGATTTGAAAAACAAACTTCTTAAAGAAGTTAAAAATCAAAAAATAAGCCATGCACAAATGTTTTTGGGCGATCCTGGATTTGGATCGCTACCACTCGCTTTGGCATTCGCTCAATATATTTTATGTGAGGACCAGCATGAAAATGATAGCTGTGGTGTTTGTGCGAGCTGCAGACAAGTGCAAGAATTACAACATCCTGATTTACACTTTAGCTTTCCTACAGTTCAATCGATCAGCAAAGTTTCCAATGGATTATTTTCTGATTGGAGAGCGCAAATTAAAGAGTCCCCTTATTTTTCATCTTTCGATTGGATAAAAAAAATAGACCCAAAAGAAGGCAAACCCATTATATCGGTTCATGAAAGTTTGGAAATTCATAAAAAACTCAGACTCAAATCCTATCAAGGTGGCTATAAGATTCTAATTATTTGGTTGCCTGAAACAATGAATATAGAATGTGCCAATAAAATCCTTAAGCTTCTTGAAGAGCCGCCAGAAAAAACATTATTTCTACTTGTTTCTGCAGATGCGGATGCCCTATTAGACACTATTCGGTCTAGGTGTCAACTTCTACAACTTCAGCGCATAGAGAAAGAGCTAATTGGGGACCACCTAAAAAAGACGTTTAACATAGATGAACAAAAATGTCAATCTATCACCTCTTTTTCTGAAGGGAATTTACTAAGAGCCCATGAAATAGCTCAGGCTTCAGACGATGACGAAGAGCTCAAAGACGCATTTATTGATATGATGCGATCAAGCTATAAGAAGAATGTTATTGAAATGATGAATTGGTCTGACTCCATGGCAAAGAAAGGCAGAGAGCGCCAAAAAATATTTTTGACCTATACATTACATATGCTCAGACAGTGCATTGTCAAGAATTATATGGGGGAAAGGCTTGTGCACGTATCAAAAGAGGAAGCTGCATTTATAGAACGTTTCTCCCCTTTTGTTTCGGGAAAAAACATCAGAGAGTTCATGAAAGCATTTGATGAAGCATATTACCAGCTAGAAAGGAATGCCAATTCCAAGATTCTATTTACCTTGCTGTGCTTTCAATCAATGCGTTTTCTTCATAAGTAAGGATTGATTTAAATTATATAATTTTAAGACTAGAATATGAGTTGTAAGTCGTGTAGTAGTGGTGGTGGAAAACCTAATGGGTGCCGTACAAATGGGACCTGTAGCACTAGCGGCTGTAACAAACTTGAGGTTTATGATTGGTTGGCTAATATTGAACTACCAGGGGGACAGCAGGCCTATGATATACTAGAAGTTCGTTTTAAAAACTCAAGAAAAGATTTTTTTAGAAATGCGCAAAAGATCAATATCCAGGTTGGAGACATTGTTGTCGTCGATGCCGCCTCAGGATTTGATGTAGGCATAGTTTCGATAGCTGGAGAATTGGCGCGCATTCAAGTGCGAAAAAAGCAAAAAGATTTCAAACCCTTAGAAGCTCGAAAAGTGATTCGCATTGCGAATCAAAAAGACATCGACTTGTGGATTAAAGCAAGATCAAAAGAAAAAGAGCTAATGTATAAAGCGAGAACATTGGCTATAAATATTGGGCTTGAAATGAAGATTTCAGATGTTGAATATCAAGGTGATATGTCTAAAGCTACATTTTATTATACAGCTGAAGGCCGAGTGGACTTCAGACAGCTCATAAAAGATATGGCAGGCGAATTCCGTATGCGTATTGAAATGAAGCAGATAGGCTCTAGACAAGAGTCTTCTCGTTTAGGGGGCATCGGTTCTTGTGGCAGGGAATTATGCTGCTCAACGTGGCTCACTGATTTCAGGAGTGTTTCAACCTCTGCAGCAAGATATCAACAGCTCTCATTGAATCCGCAAAAGCTTGCCGGACAATGTGGAAAGCTTAAATGTTGCTTAAACTTTGAATTAGATGCTTATCTCGAAGGACTCAAAAGCTTTCCGAGGACAGATGTACGTCTGAAAACACAAAACGGAGAAGCTTACCATGTAAAGACAGATGTTTTTAAAGGAACGATGTGGTATGCATTTCGAGGTGAAAGCGAACTATATCCGCTGACTGCAGATAGAGTAAAAGAAATTATAGAATCAAATAAAAAGGGCAATAAACCCAATGATTTAAAAGACTACCAAATCAAAGAAGCTGTTGTCATTGAAGAGGCTGCCTATTCAAATGTGGTCGGACAAGACAGCGTTAGTCGGTTTGAAAAAAGCTTCAAGAAAAATAAGCGCAAAAACCCCCGAAGAAAGAATAGACCCAATAAGAAAAAAGAATAGATGAAAGCCCTGCCTAGCAGTATCCTTTTTTTACTTGTTTTAACGCTTTTTTCTTGTGGTGAAAAGCCTTATTTCATGGATACTTACACTTTTGAGAACCAAAAATGGATGGAAGACACAACGCCTGTTTTTGAAGTTAATTTCAATGGAGACTCATCCTCATACGATGTTATTTTTACATTCCGTACATCAACAAATTATGAATTCAATAACCTATGGCTTTACATGAGCACGGGTGGTCCATCTTGTAATGAGATGGAGGACAAATCTGGCTTTTTAGGGCGTAAAGCGAAGGAGTTAAAGATCGCAAAAAAAAATGGTGAGTGGATGGGACAAAAATCTGGAACATTTATTGAAAATAAATTATACTATATCCGAAGCAGATTCTGTAAAGGAATATACGCTTTCAAGCTAGAACAAGGAGTGACAGTGAAAGAACTTGGAGAAATCCATGATGTAACCATCGAAGTTTTGCCCACAAATTGGAAAAAATGAGATTTAGAAAGCTTTCAAAAATAGAACTTGAAGCATTGTCAGAGGAGCTTATTCAATTTCTCGTTGTCCAGGGTATTGACGATGATCTTTGGAGAGAAATAAATAAAGAATCCCCGGAAAATGCAGAAGAGCTAATTGTACTTTTCAGCGATACAGTACTTCAAAAAGTGTACTCAAAAGTCGAATATCTAAGCTTCGTTTCGGAGCAAGTATTTTCTATTTTTAGAATCGATGGTGAAGACATGGAGGCAATCGTAATTAAAAACAAATCAAAAGCTGATGCTTTTGAAAACCTTCAAAGCGTAATAGACCGGACAACGAAAAGTACTAAAGGTTATGAAATCTTTTCGGCCAAACGATCTTTGGGGGATCAAATATTGGATGAAATTCACACTTTAACTGAAAAAGGATGCCTTGTTGCTGACCAAGAAATATGGAAATATTTCAGTCAATTCCATAAAAACCTGAGCAATAAAGCATCTTTTTAGGAGAATTTTCGTTTTTAAAGTATATTTACCCGTCATTTATCAAAATTAGAATAATGAGAACGCTTAGACCTTTTACCTTTTTCTTATCAATAGCATTGCTTTTTTCGGCATGTATTGATCACGAAGTAATCCCTCCTCCAGTAAATACTGTTGACTTGAACTCCGCATTTATAGGTTTTGTCAATGGAACGCAAGTAGAATTCACACAGAACGTGAATGGTTATGGGGCTATTGCCATGAATGCCGAAGATATTAACCCTTCCCCGACTCCTTCACACATGACCTACGGATCTAAAATTAAATCCATTTTTAACCCTCAAGCGATTCGTGTTAAGTTTGGAACCCTAGATTGGGACGTTTCTCAAAACTCTTACCCAACCGTTTCTATGTTTAACGACTGGTTGAATACCTGGTCTAATACTCCTGTTTCTTTTTCTGATCAGGGATTCAGCGGAATAGAAATAGAATATACGGACAACAATAATGTTTCCTGGGTTTCAAGAGAAAGCGATCCTGGACAAACCGCTACTTTCGAAATCAAAAAACAAGAGTCAGATAATACAGGCGATTACTCATTATTCGAATGCACCTTTAGTTGCTTGGTCTGGAGAATCAACCCTCAAACCAACCTAGATGAGTCTGTAAATATTGAAAACGGGAGAATAACTTCTTGGTTTAAGAAATAGAATCCCTATATTGGTTGTATGAGTGACACACTCAAAATAGCAATTATCGGAGATTACAATTTCACGTATAATTCTCATCATGCAACAAATTTAGCCCTCGATCATTCGGCAGACTTTCTAGAATTAGAACCTAATTATTATTGGATAAAGATCAGCGATGCACTTAAGCATAAGTCAGGCTATTTTGACCAATTCGATGGTATCTGGATTGCACCTGGGCCTATCGAAAATCCATTTTACCTTACAGGAATATTTAAAAAATTAATTGAAAATAAAATTCCTGTGCTCATTACTGGAGAAGGATTTAAGCTATTTCTAGAATACCTCATTACATTTCACCAGCTTACCTCCTATCAAGAAAAACTAATTTCTGAAAATTTAATTGCAGGAAACAGTTTCGAAAGACTTACGATTTACCCAAAAAGCAAGGCTTTTAAAAAGCTTTATGAAAACTTTTCGAATATAGAACTCACCTCTTCTAGGTATAGTGTCTATCCACAGCTAACTGATCAGCTAAAAAGCAATTTCATCGATATAGAAGCTACGAACCAATTTGATGATTTAGAGATTATCAGCTTAAGAAGCCATATATTTTTTATCAGCTGTGCATTTTGCCCTCAAATCTCCTCCACTAGAGATATTCCCCATCCTATTATTTACACTTTTCTTAAAATGGCGATAGAGAAAAGAAATCAAACCTGAATAAATTCATTTGACTGAGTATAGTAAAGCATCGGAATAACTTTTTGGTTAAAAATCTCTTCAAGGTGTTTTTTATAATTCCGCACCTGTTTTTCATGTTTTGACTCCTTCTTACCAGTCTTAAAATCTAGTACAACAATATCATTGGGGCGCACCATTACTTTATCCGGAATGAAAAGTTTTCCTGAAGGCAATAATATTGGACGTTCATTTAGGACTTTTTGTATGCCATCTAGAAGACCAATAGCCTCCCCCTGCTGAAAAAACACTTTTGCCGTTTCTTCAATTTTTGTTCGCATTGAGCTGTCTACAATTCCTTGGTCAACAAGTTGACTGAGTGTATTCTGGATCTCGCTACTATCCTCAATTTCGCCCATAAGTGCATGAAAATAGACACCAAATAGTCTGTCATCTTGAGACGTATATCTCTCTTTTTGAGCCTTTCGAAAAGCGATTTCAAATTTTGAGGTCTCATTTACGACCTCTTTTGGAATATAAAAATCGCCATCTCCTGCAACGGCATTCAGCTTTTTGTTTTTGGCACCCACCTCATATAAAATCAAACCGTCATCGTCACTAATTGAAAAAGTAGTAGCCATATTTTGATGAAAAAGATAACCTAAGTTTGAACTTCGATCGAAACGATTAAAAACATATAAGCGTTGTTCAGGCCTCGTTAACCCAACATATAATAGGTTTAGCTTATCTAATAAGATTAAATTTTCTTCTTCGATTGCCTTATGGTGAATCTCATCTAGCACATTGTTTTTACTTAATGAAGTATAAAGAACTTTACCATCTGCTTCCACGAAAAACTTGGCTTCATTATGAATACTCAAGCTAAAATCAATCTTTGGAATAATAACTACTGGAAATTCTAAACCTTTAGATTTATGGATGGTCATAATCTGAACGGCATCGCTACTCTCAGGCATTTTCAGTGCAAATTTCGATTTATTATCTGCGTAATACTCAATGAATTTGGACAAATCGGACTGTCTATTAGATTGGAACTGAAAAACCAAATCAGAAAACTGATGTAAATACGGATTGGATACTTCTTTCCATCCCATGAGGCGTATAAAATCTTGAACGAGCTGAACAAGGTTTTCAAAAGGTCTAAAGAACGCCTCGGCTCCTCCGAAATAATCTTTCAGAAAAAGTGCATCATCAAAAACTTTAATTGATTTACCCTTGCTAGTTTTGACCTCCGAAATGTAAGAAAAATAGGGGTCCTTCATCGATGCATGCATTCGGAAATACAATTCAGCAAATTGCCTTTTCATAAGATCGACGCTAGGCTTCATTCGCCATTTGAGATAGGCAATGAGTAAACGAACCTCCATATTCCTAGAAATCAGCAAGGACTCCTGTGAAAAAACGGTAATCCCTCTTTTAGTGAGCTCATTGGCCACCTGAACACCTAATGCATTTTTGTCCGTTAGAATGCATATATCTCCCAAATCAAAATCATCTTGCAAACACTGGTTGATAATGCCTTCTAATTCATCAATCATTTCCGTTGGGTCAGGTTTTCTTTTTTCCGAAATCACTCGTACAAAGCCTGGTTTCTTTGATACAGAATTTTGGGCCACAGCATCATAGAACCTTTCGAAAGCTGGCGGAAGATTTCTTGAAAATTGCTGAAAAAAATCATTATTAAAGTGAACGATCTCAGGAGCAGAGCGATAATTCATTTCCAAAGGCTTCTTTATTCCCATTTTTGCGAAATAAGCAGAATGTTCAGCTATTTTAATATCATTTTCGGGATTATATACTGCGGGGAGCTCAACAAATTGCTCAGCCAAACCATTGTTAAATCTATAAATGGATTGCTTTGGGTCACCAACAATTAAATTTTGTTTTCCGTTTGATAAAGACTCGCGCAATAAAGGCAGCAAATTCAGCCATTGTAACCTAGAGGTATCCTGAAATTCATCCAATAAAAAATGTTCATATCGCGTACCAAATCGCTCATAAATATATGGTGCATCCTCTTTCTGAACGAGCGAGCCAATGAGCTCATTAAATTCTGAAATACGAATAACTTTTGTTTTGATACGGAGTTCTTTTAAAGCTTCAGAAACGTATTTAAGCAGCGCCATATTATAAAAATTCCCTTTATATCGAGAAAGCAGCATATGACGCTGGGCATTTTCGGTATAAAAAGCATTCAATCTCAATAGAATTTGTTTCAGTTCTTGAGTGAAGGCCTGGGTATCTCCGGGCTCAGTACAATATTTAAAAAAAGTTTTTGTTAGCAGGGAGTCACCTCTTTTAAAAATTGGAAATTTAGAAAAATTGGCAATTTTATTTAATGATTTTAACGTGTTTGTTTTACCAGGTAATTCGTTGGGATCAAGATTCAAATGCGTTAAACAAACAATAAGCTCCTTTTGGACTTCGACAAATGCTTCCTCAATTTGTTTAAGCTCTTGGAAAATAACACCAAAATCTTTTTCATCAAAGGAAAGGGTTTGAAGCAGCTCAATAAAAAAACGATTCTTCTCATTATTCAATGAAGACGCAAAAGACAATAAATGCCTTTTAAAATTCCACTGTCCGCCATCTTTAAAATTCGATTTCGCATAATTTTTAACAAGCTTCGTAAGCACTCTGTTTTCTTCTAAACCAATATTACTTAAGAGCAATTCCAGTACCTCATCTAAAACTTCTTTTTCATTTAGTGAAATTTCAAATTCCGCAGGTAGATTCAAATCGTTAGAAAAAGACTTGATGAGCCTTAAATTAAACTTATCTATTGTGGATACATTAAAATGCTCATAGCCATGAAGAATTGCCTTTAGTGATTTTGAAGCCCTTTTTTTGATTTCGGACTCCTTTATGCCTAGTAATTTATGCAACTCTATAATAATGGATGCTGTTTTAGCATCATTCTCAGAGGCATTGTATTTTGCAATATTGAACAAAGCACTAATAATCCTTGTTTTCATTTCAGAGGAAGCCTTATTCGTAAAGGTTATTGCCACGATACCTTTGTACTTACTCGGTGATTCAGGCGCCAATAATATGGAGAGGTACTCTAATACAAGTTGGAAAGTTTTCCCGCTCCCCGCCGAAGCGTTTAGTACACATAATGGGAATGTCTTTCTGTCAATTGATGCAAGCATGTTCTAAGATGTTTTCCGTTGGCTTAAAAATAGGAAAATCCGATAATTTTAGCTTAATTTTGGTAAGTATGATGCGATTTATTTTTCTATTTGTCTGTTTGTCTTTTGTGTTTGTCTCCTGTAAGAAAAAAGGCTGCACTAACGCAAATGCAGAAAACTACAATGCGAGTGCAAATGAAGATGATGGGAGCTGCATATATACGCCTAACGATTCAATTAAAATTAAAATTACGCCTACCTACAATGGTACGGAATTGCTCCTAGACTCCATATACAATACAACTCAGGGGTACGGTGTTAAATTTAATAAAATAAGCTTCTTTGTAAGTCAAGTTAGTCATCAGCAAGACACAATCAACGAATCTTCTCTTTTCGATTTTAGAGAAAGAGGGACTCATCTCATGGCAGCAAAAGCAGATTACAAAAACTTTCCATCTATTAATGGTCTCATTGGTATAGATTCGTTAATCAACCATAGTGATCCATCGGCATTTGACATCCAAAATGACTTAAATATTGAAAACGCAGGTACCATGCATTGGAGCTGGAATACAGGATATATATTCATTAATATAGAGGGTAAGGTAGATACTTTGAGTTCCGGTTCATTTGACCACAACTTTAGTTTTCACATCGGAACAGATAATTTTACTCAAGAATTTTCATTCGATGCTATCCTTTGGGAACAAACTGGAGAAAATGAACACACCTTTAATTTAAGTTTAGACCTATCAGCCTTCCTAAATTACCAGGGAAACGAAATTGATCTAAAAGACGATTTTTTAACGCATACGAGTAGCGGACAGCAAGCGCTCACAGAAAAAGTTGTTTCTAATTTTTTAAATGCATTAACGGTACCTTAATGAGAAAAACTATTTTTTTCATTTTTGCGCTTGCCTTCTTTGCATCTTGTCGAAAAGAAAAGGTTTCATTTATGCCAACACCTTATGTCATAGATATTCCTTCACATTATCCACAAATGAATATACCTGAGAACAACCCTATGACGGAGGAGGGAGTTGAATTAGGTAGGTTTTTATTTTATGAAACAAAGCTCAGTGGTGACAATACGATGAGCTGTGCAAGCTGCCATCAGTTAAATAACTCCTTCGCGGACAATGTCTCTGTCCCTACCGGAATTCAAGGCATCGCGGGGACAAGAAACTCTATGCCACTTTTCAATCTGGGCTGGGATGACTTTTTTACTTGGGATGGACGTAAAACAACCCTTGAGGATCAAATTCTCGAACCGGTTTCAAATCCAATTGAAATGCATTTGAAATGGACGGACGCAGTAGATAAACTTCAACTAGACATTGCCTACAGAAATAAATTTTTTAGAGCTTTTGGAGAAGAAGGAATTGACTCAATCAAGGTTGCGAAATCAATAGCGCAGTTCATTCGAACAATAATTTCCTCAAACTCTACTTTTGACGTAATGTACAAATTTGAAAATGGTCTTGCTTTATCCGACTCAGAAAGTTTTATCTTGGGAAATATTGAGGCTGAAGTATGGGCGGGCTATGACCTTTTCAAGAGTTTAAATGGCGCGGACTGCTTTCATTGCCATAATGGCCCATTGATGCGCGTTAAAAAGTTTAGCAACAATGGATTAGATCTTTTATTTAGTGATCACGGAAGAGCACTTGTCACTCAAAACAATAACGACAAAGGAAAATTCAAGGTGCCTTCACTTAGAAACCTATCGGCAACTGGGCCCTACATGCATGACGGTAGATTTAATAGCCTAGAGGAGGTGATTGAGCATTATTCAACAGGTATTCAACAAAGCGAAACACTTGACCCCTTAATCGAGTTCTCTAGCCAAGGTGGAGTGCAGCTTGATGAGCTAGAAAAGCAATGGCTGAAGAAATTCTTACTTTCCCTTAACGATACTACTTACATTAATAATCCTAAATTTAAGGATCCATTCAACTAATTATGGCAACTACATCACGACATTTAACTACAGAAGAGAAAGCCCTTAAAATAAATCTACAACCTGATATATATGGCTGCTTTGCAGAAATAGGTGCTGGTCAGGAAGTTGCAGCAAATTTTTTTAAGGCAGGTGGAAGCTCAGGGACAATAGCATTTAGTCACTCAGCATACGACATGAAGGTATCAGACTCTATGTACGGCGAAACCAAAAGATATGTTTGTGAAGAGCGCCTCCAAATTATGTTGGATACAGAATTTTCTAATTTAAAAAATACACTACCCAAAAAATACAAGGAATCGAAATTTTTTGCCTTTTGCAATACGGTAGAATCTCTCAATTACCATAAAACCAACCAAGGCAAAGGGTGGATTGGCATTCGATTTCAGCTGGAACCAGAAACAGAGCCTAATACTGTTGTTCTCCACGTAAAAATGCATGACAATAGCCATAAAGGTCAACAAGAGGCACTTGGAATATTAGGTGTAAACTTGATACATTCATGCTATCACAAAAACCACGACATAGATGAATTTCTTGATGGTATAACGAGACGAATACCGAGAGACCGAATCGAAATTGATATGCTCAGTCTTACTGGACCTGACTTTAGTAATATCGATAACCGTGTCATTGCACTAAATTTGGTAAAAAGAGGAATCACCGACGCTACAATGTTTGACCTTGCACAAAATGTTTTGCAGCCAACAAACGCACTTTATAAAAAGAATATTTTACTTACAAGAGGAAGGTTTAGACCTGTGACGAAAGTACATATTGACATGATTGAAAACGGCCGTAAGGCTTTTGCAAAAGAGAAAGATGTCAAGGAAGAAAATGTCGCAGTAATATTTGAATTAACACTAAAAGATTTAACCGCGGATGGTAAAATATCTGTTCAAGACTTTTTAGACCGGGCAGATTTATTGAGCTCACTTGGATATACCGTAATGGTTTCAAATTATTTGAAACATTACAAAATGGTAGAGTACCTCGCCCCTATTTCAAGAGGCAATCTTATTGGCGTCATCCTAGGTGTTTATAACCTGAATACCATTTTCGACGAACGTTACTATGAAAATCTCCCGGGGGGATTGCTTGAAGCATTCGGTAGAGGTTTTGGTCCAAATATGAAGCTCTATGTCTACCCTGCCTTAAATGTTGAAGATGGAGAAATTTATGACCTTGATAATATCGAAATTGCCGATAATTTAAAAGGCCTGTTGAGCTATATGCGAGAAAATGATAAAATGAAGCCTATACTTGAATTTGACCCAAAGCTTTTGCACATCATGTCAGATGACGTACTTTCAAAGATCAGAGCAGGAGCATCAAGTTGGGAAGAAGATGTTCCTCAGTCAGTAGCAAAAGCTATTAAGGCCTTTGAGCTTTTTGGTTACCATAAAAAAGAACTGAAAGTATAATGCCTCATATTAAAAATGCGCTTATTCGTTTTAGAATCATTGATAAAATGATCCGTAATAAATACAAGTCTTACCCGTCCAAACAAGAGTTGAGAGAAGCGTGCGAAGAATCTTTATATGGTTCAATTGATGGTGTTCATATTTGTAATAGCACAATTGAAAAAGATCTCTTTAATATGAAAATGGAGCATGATGCGCCCATAAAGTACAGCAAAAAAAATGGCGGCTATTATTATGAAGATCCTGCCTACAGTATCAATGACATTCCCTTAAGCGAAGATGAATTAAGCTCTATAAAGTATGCCGTAGACACCCTACATCAATTTAAAGAAACTCCATTTTTCAAAGAGTTTGGAAATGCAATAGATAAAATAGTAGATCGTATTTCAGTAGGAGGAACACAAAATGAAATATCAAAGTACATCCAATTCGAAGCGGCAACATCTGTAGGAGGAAATGAATTCTTACCAACGCTTTTAGAAGCAATCCAGCGCAAAAAGAAAGTGTGGTTTGTATATACTAGCTTTATTAAAGGGCAAGGAAAGCCAAGAAAAGTTTCTCCCTTGTTCCTTAAAGAATATAGAAACAGATGGTATTTAATTTCATATGACCCGAGTCAAAATGATATCAGAACGTATGCCCTAGACCGCATGGAAGACCCCAAAATATTAGAAGATGAGCAAATTACACCTAAAGGTTTTGATGCTGATGCCTATTTTCAAAATGCTATGGGAATTACAAGCTACAAGGGAGAAGCCAAAAAAATTGTAATCAAAGTCGATGAAATTGCTTCAAAATACATCAAAAGCCAGCCTATACATCACTCCCAAGCGGTACTTAAGGAAGCAAAAGACGGAACCTATTTTGAGTTTAAACTACTACTCTCTGAAGAATTAATTCGAACCTTACTCAGTTATGGTGGTGAGATAGAAATCATAGAGCCTCAAGACCTAAAAAAAGCATTGAAAGAACGAATCATGGCAATGAATAAGCGCTATGATTTATAAACAAAGAAGCGAGTAATTATTAATTTTACGACACCACAATTATTCTTATGGAAATTAAAATCGATCAACTTGGAGGGGTTTGCCTCATCACTTTTAACAGGCCAAAAGTATATAACTCATTTAATAAACCTATGGCGATGGCACTACAGCGAACTCTTGACGAATGCGCAAAGGACGACAATGTTCGCGCCATTGTGCTCAAAGGAGAAGGGAAAGCCTTTTGCGCGGGACAAGACCTGGCTGAAGTAACTGATCCTGATGGGCCTGAACTCAAAAGCATTGTGGGAGACCATTACAATCCAATTGTTTCTAGGATAAGGTCCATAGAAAAGCCAATTATTGCAGCAGTCAATGGTGTTGCCGCTGGTGCGGGAGCAAATATGGCCTTGGCATGTGACATTGTATTTGCAAAAAAAAGCGCCTCGTTTATTCAAGCATTTTCTAAAATTGGTCTTATCCCTGACTCTGGTGGTACCTATTTTTTACCAAGAATAATTGGGATGCAAAAGGCAATGGCCTTAATGATGACAGGAGATAAAGTTTCCGCAGAAGAAGCGGAAGAAATGACAATGATCTACAAGGCTGTAGACGATGAAGACTTTGATGAAACCGTCATGACCTTTGCAGAAAAGCTATCAAAGATGCCAACAAGAGCATTAGGGCTTACAAAAAAAGCTGTCAATTCGAGCTACAACAACACAATGGAGCAGCAATTGGACCTAGAAGAAAATCTACAAAACGAAGCAAGTAAAACCAATGATTTTGATGAGGGTGTACAAGCTTTTTTAGAAAAAAGAACCGCAAAATTCACAGGAAAATGATAGAAACAATAGGAGTTGTTGGTGCAGGTACTATGGGGATTGGAATTGCTCAAATTGCTGCACAAAATGAGCATCAAGTTATTTTACATGACCACAACGAAGTGCAGCTCGAAAAAGCCCAACAGAGTCTTGACAAAGTACTAAATCGGCTGGTTGAAAAAGAAAGAATCACAGATAGTGAAAGAAAAAAAATACGCGGAAGAATATTATTTACGCCAAAAATGAGTGAGCTATGGCCTTGCGGCTTAGTAATCGAAGCTATTGTTGAGTCTATTGAAATCAAACATCAAGTCTTTCAATCACTCGAAGATGTTGTTTCAGAGCACTGTATTCTAGCGACAAATACGTCATCTTTATCCATTGCCTCAATTGGGGCATCATTGAAAATAGCTGAACGAATAATCGGTATACATTTCTTCAATCCGGCTCCGCTCATGCCTTTGGTAGAGATTATACCTTCCATTCAAACATCTGAACAGACTACGTCCGTAGCTAAAAAACTCATTACCAATTGGGAAAAAACAGTTGTACTCTGTAAGGATACTCCAGGATTCATTGTAAATAGAGTAGCAAGACCCTTTTATGGTGAGGCACTGCGTATTTATGAAGAAGGAGTAGCAGATTTTGCAACTATTGATTGGGCATTAACAGAGCTAGGTGGTTTCAGAATGGGACCATTTACCCTGATGGATTACATTGGAAATGATGTGAATTTTGCAGTGACTGAATCTGTATTCAAAGCCTTTTTTTACGATCCCAGATTCAAACCCTCCTTTACACAAAAGCGCTATGCTGAGGCTGGTTATTTGGGTAGAAAGACCGGAAGAGGTTATTACGATTACAATAATACAGAGTTGAATCCGAAACCTAACTCCGATAAGGTATTAGGAAACAAGATTTTAAATCGCATTTTATGCTTGCTCATCAACGAGGCGATAGACGCAGTTTTCATGGGAGTTGCCACAGTAAAAGATGTAGACTTAGCAATGACAAAAGGAGTAAATTATCCAAAAGGATTACTCAAATGGGGAGATGAGTTAGGACTTCAAAATATTTTGAAACAGCTTCAAGAACTATTTGATCATTACGGAGAAGATCGCTACCGACCGAATCCTCTATTGCGAAAAATGGTTAACGAAAATAAGCTATTTCATCGATAACATTCCCATCTGATTTTAGTACATTTGCAACTTAAATAACTAAAACTTATGGCATATTTATTTACTTCTGAGTCCGTTTCTGAAGGACATCCAGATAAAGTTGCAGATCAAATTTCTGATGCCCTCATAGATAATTTTTTAGCTTTTGACCCTGATTCTAAAGTTGCATGTGAAACACTGGTTACGACAGGACAGGTAGTTTTGGCGGGAGAAGTAAAATCTAATACCTACCTGGACGTTCAAAAAATAGCCAGAGATGTCATCAATAAAATAGGCTATACAAAAAGTGAATATATGTTTGATGGAAACTCTTGTGGTGTATTTTCTGCAATTCATGAGCAATCCTCAGATATAAATCAAGGTGTTGAAAGAGAAGTTAAAGAAGACCAAGGTGCCGGAGACCAAGGCATGATGTTTGGTTATGCGACCAATGAAACAGAGAGTTTTATGCCACTTCCTTTGGAAATATCGCACCTCTTACTAAAAGAGCTTGCCGCGCTCCGAAGAGAAAACAAGTCAATCACTTATCTTAGACCTGATTCAAAATCACAGGTGACCATAGAATATTCGGATGATAATAAACCTGTTCGCATAGACGCTATTGTTCTATCAACGCAGCACGATGACTTTTCGGGCGAAACTGAAATGCTTGAAAAAATTAAAAAAGACGTCATTGAGATATTGGTTCCTCGAGTCAAAGCCCTGCTTCCAAAAGAAACGCAAGCTTTGTTTACGGATGACATAACCTACCATGTCAATCCAACAGGAGTGTTTGTTATTGGCGGACCACATGGAGATACCGGTCTAACAGGACGAAAAATAATTGTTGATACGTATGGTGGAAAGGGTGCACACGGTGGTGGTGCATTTTCTGGAAAAGACCCCTCGAAGGTAGACCGTTCAGCAGCATATGCGACGAGACACATTGCTAAAAATGCTGTTGCCGCAGGTTTGTGTGATGAAATATTAGTGCAGGTTGCTTATGCTATTGGTGTAGCAAAACCGATGGGTCTGTACGTAGATACCTACGGAAGTTCAAAAATTGGACTTTCAGACGGTGAAATAGCAAGAAAACTAGAAGATTTGTTTGACATGAGACCATTTGCTATTGAAACAAGGTTTAATTTAAGAACTCCTATTTATTCTGAGACTGCCGCTTATGGACATATGGGCAGAGCATGTGTAGAAGTAAAAAAAGAATTTAAAGATGCTTCTGGACAGGTTAAAAATATAGATGTCAAGCTATTTCCGTGGGAAGAATTGAATTATGTGGATAAGGTTAAAAGCACATTCAACCTTTAAATAAAAGTAAGACAAGAATAAAAGGACCCGATGTGGTCCTTTTTTTTTGTCAAAACCCTGGATAAAAACAGATAAGGAAAAAGCGCACTCCTAAAGTAAGGAAAAAGTAATATTTTTACATGTAGGCGTTCTTACATCAACAATATAAAGTTTAGACCATGCATAAATTATTTTTGACTCTTGTCATTATATCAACTTCACTCATCTCTGTAGGGCAAAAGGTATCATTTATGGATAAGTTGATCGCAAAGAAACTAATTGGCGAGGGCAAGGAGCTTTTTTATGCAGGCCGTACAAGTGAAGCAATGTTGACATTTAAACGAGCAAAGCTAAAGGATCCTAAATCTGGAGAAGCTCACTACCAATTAAGCATTGCTCAGTTTTACCTCCGAAATTATTACAGCGCTCACGAAAATGCCCGTGTCGCAGAAAAGTTGATTTCAAAGAAAAAAGATGGAGAATATTATTACTACGTTGGACGTATCTACCACACCGTTAACCTGATCGATTCTGCAAGATCGTTTTACTCAAAATCAAAAATTAAATTAGGTCCCCGAATAGCTAAGGATTATGATTTAGACATTTTACTTAATCAATGTGATTTTGTGAGTGCTGAAACAAAAAAAGGTGTAAAAAATATTTGTGAACCATTTTCAAGAGCGGTAAACTCCAAATACGATGAATACGGAGCCATTCTTATCTATGACCAGAAAAGACTCCTATTCACTGCTAGGCAGCCCGAAACAACAGGGAACAACATTAATTATGACGACCAAAAGTTTTTTGAAGATATATACCGAGCAGATTGGAATGAAAATAAAAAAAACTGGACGATCGATGTCGAGTCTATGGAAGATTACAATACCGAGGGCTTTGATGCTTTGAATTTTGTATCTCGGAAAGGGAATTATGGCTTACTTACCATAAACACATCCGCAACGGTCGAAAAGTCAACAGCAAGCTCGGAAATTTATGAGTTTGAAACCGATGAAGAAGACTCCTCTTGGTATATTGACCCAATAAAATCAGAGTCTATCAATACCAGCTATTTCGAAGGCGCAGCAACTATTTCAGACACTAGCTACGATGAAGATGAAACCGCCTCACAAACTATGATTTTTGTTAGTGATAGAAAAGCAGAGAAAAGCCTAACTGACTTATACTCGGTTCAACGCATTGATGACAAATGGGGAGAAGCTACTCCTTTATCAGGAATAAATACAACAGGTAGAGAGACCACTCCCTTTATTACGGGTGATGGTCAGTTTCTGTTTTTTAGCAGTGATGCCTTGAATGGAATGGGTGGATATGATGTTTATTATTGCCGCTGGATGAACAACAAATGGGGACCTCCGGTTAACATGGGTGCATCAATCAATACAGTACACGACGACACACATTTTCAATACTTCCCCGAGTACAAGTTAGGGACAGTTTCAGCAATAAACGATTTCAATGGCTACTTCAGTTATGATATTTTTAAGATTGACCTTAGTGAATCAGCGTTTCCGTTTGTAAAAAAATAATTACTTAATCATTAGGCTTAGTTCATTTTTATGCCGCGTTACTTTTTCGAAATATCATATGAGGGCACCAACTTTCTAGGTTGGCAAAAACAAGCAAAAGGAGCTACTGTTCAAGGCAATATCGAAAGTGCACTCAGTAAATTATACTCCATGCAACCAATTCCTATTATGGGTTGTGGCCGAACGGATACCGGAGTTCATGCGAAAAAATATATTTTTCATACTGACCTTAAAGAAAAGATCAATGAAGCTCAACTTAAATTCAAGCTTAACCTGATGCTTGATAAAAAAATTGCGATTCACAGAATATTTTTAGTTACAGATGATTTACACGCCAGATTCAATGCTGAACTGAGGACATACAAGTATTTCATTCATTTTCAAAAAGACGCTTTTAAGAAAGATAGCTCATGGTGGATCTCTCAAAAACTAGACGTTGAGCTCATGAAAAAAGCTGGAGAATTATTGCTGGGAACAATGGACTTTGAAGCATTTTCTAAAAAGCATACAGATGTCAAAACACATATTTGTACTGTATCAAAAGCTAATTTTATTTTAAACGATAATACATTAATTTTTGAAATTTCTGCAAATAGATTTTTGCGGAATATGGTTCGTGCAATTGTAGGGACACTTATTGAAGTTGGCTTACATAAAATAAACCTCAAAGAATTTCAACAGATTATAGCATCAAAATCTAGACAAAATGCAGCCGCATCTGCACCCGCATCAGGCTTGTTTTTGTGGGATGTTCTATACCCTAACCAGGAATAGAGGCCCCTTCTGTGATTACTTCTCTGTTTACTTTCTTGAATAGCCCTTGAAGGACCCTTCCTGGTCCTACTTCGGTTATATGACTTGCACCATCAGCA
>MDSY01150070.1_pt1 | contig 42071 bp, 34 predicted proteins | sample 811131 | NCBI WGS metagenome assembly MDSY01 (sample SAMN05326643, study PRJNA326480) | marine metagenome | isolation source: seawater | place: Atlantic Ocean: South West | collected 2010
AGATCGGCAATGACGCTGATGCCAAGGACGTGTTGCAGGAGTTCTATGTAAAGGCCCTGGCGCGCTTCGAGGACCTGAAGGACGAAGACCGCTTGCGGGGCTGGCTCGCGCAAGTTCTGCGCTCGACAATCGCAGATCACTTTCGCAACAGGAAGCGTACCAGCGACTTGCTGGCCAACTATGCCGCCGACGCAAACCTGCTGGTCGGTGACGAGGAACTGGATTTTGTCATTTGCGCCTGCCTGTACAAGATGCTTCCGACGCTCAGTTCCAGCTATGCAGACCTCATCTGGCGGGCTGACCTCATCGGAGAAGAGAGATCCACCATCGCAGAGGATCTCGGCCTGAACGGAGTTGCGCTTCGGGTGAAGCTACACAGGGCACGACGTGCAATGCGCGAGCGTCTTGAACAGACCTGCGATACCTGCCTCGAACATGGTTACTTCCAGTGTGCCTGTCCCGGTTCCGGCAGCCTGGCACACAAGGATGGTCCCGTCGGCACGGCCGGCTAAGCAGCCCCCGTCCCTGTCGATCGTCCGCGTGCTGGAAGAATCGGTTTTTGAGGGCCAATCATCGCAGGCGCGTATCGTTGAATAGCAATCCGGTCCCCTCTGCGGATGACCGGTGAGAATGCGCCGAGGGAAGAGTACAGACATGTATCCTGAAATGCCTACACGCGGCAGACCGAGTGGCACGACCGCCGCCCGGTCATGCCAAGCCCACCCAACCACTGAGCAATTGTAATAACCATGGATCATTCAGCCCATACCCATCAGGCCGCCCCGTCTACCGAACCGGTCAATCCGCACAACCATCATGCCCGCGAACATGAAGGACATAATCATGAAGGCATGATTGCGGACTATCGCCGCCGATTCTGGTTCGTCCTGATCGCAACGGTACCGATCCTGGCGCTGGCACCGATGATTCAGAACTGGCTCGGCCTACAGGACAGTTTGCGCTTTTCCGGCGACCGGGTTGTGCTTGCCGCGCTCTCAAGCCTTGTCTTCTTCGTTGGCGGCTGGCCCTTCCTGAAAGGGTTCTGGCAAGAGATTACCGGGCGAGGGATCGGAATGATGACACTTATTTCGGTCGCCATCATCACGGCTTATGCCTATTCCGTCGGCATGGTCGCAATTGGCAGTGACGAGACCTTTTTCTGGGAACTCGCCACGCTGATTGCGGTCATGCTGCTCGGCCACTGGATCGAAATGAAATCGGTTCTCGGTGCCGGGCGCTCCCTGGAGAAGCTTGCGAGCCTGATGCCGGACGAAGCGCACCTTCTGGCCGAAGACGGCTCCGTCACGGACGTGTCCGTTTCGACACTCCGTGGCGGCGAACAGCTCCTGATCAAGCCCGGCGAAAAGGTTCCAGCCGACGGCATCATCGTTCGCGGAGAATCCTCGCTGAACGAATCCATGCTGACGGGCGAATCGAAACCCATATTCAAGAGCATAGATGCTCAGGTGATCGGCGGCTCCATCAATGGCGAAGGGTCGCTCACGATCCGGGTCGACAAGACCGGAGATGAGACATTCCTTTCAAGCGTGATCAAGCTCGTCAAGGAAGCCCAGGCCAGCAAGTCCCGTACGCAGGATCTCGCCAACTCGGCAGCAAAATGGCTCACCTTCATAGCGCTCGGCGGAGGCGTATCGACATTCCTTTTCTGGACATTTTTCACTGGACAGGGGTTTGGGTTCGCCATGGCGCGTACTGTCACGGTCATGGTGATTGCCTGCCCACATGCGCTCGGGCTCGCAGTACCGCTTGTCGTGGCGCGCTCGACCGCAATAGCGGCCAGCAATGGGTTGCTGATCCGTGACCGGACGGCATTCGAGGAAGCACGGAACATCGACGCCATCATATTCGACAAGACTGGCACACTTACCCGGGGAGAATTCGGAATTACCGACACGCTCATCTTCGACAATTCCATTTCCGGAGCGGATGTCGTGGCCTATGCAGCCTCGATCGAAGCGCATTCCGAACACCCGATCGCGCAAGGAATTGTCCGTGACTCAAAACAGTCCTGGCCAGTTGAAAAATTCCGCGCGATTCCCGGCAAGGGAGCTTCCGGCCTCGTCGAGGGACGCGATGTGAAAGTCGTAAGTCCGGGCTATTTACGCGATCATGGCATCGGCATGGAAGATCCCCGCTTCGAGGAGCTGAGCCGTCAGGGAAAGACCGTCGTCTTTGTCCTGATTGACGATGATCTTGCGGGGGCGATCGCACTGGCCGACATCATTCGCGAAGAGTCCCCCGGTGCCATCCGGCACCTTCGGGAGATTGGCATCAGATGCATCATGCTGACCGGTGACAACCGGCAGGTGGCTGAATGGGTCGGCAAGGAGCTCGGGCTCGACGAAGTCATCGCCGAAGTCCTGCCGGAAGAAAAAGCTGCGAAGGTCCGGGAAGTTCAGTCGCGTGGCCTGATCGTGGCGATGACAGGTGACGGGGTCAATGACGCCCCTGCCCTTGCACAGTCGAATGTCGGCATTGCAATCGGGGCCGGAACAGACGTTGCTATTGAGACAGCCGACATCATCCTTGTTCGCTCAAGCCCTGCAGACGTCGTCGCCATCATCGAACTTGCACGGGCAACCTACAGGAAAATGATGCAGAACCTCGCCTGGGCGACTGGATACAACACCTTTGCCATCCCAGCGGCCGCAGGTCTTTTCTTCCCATGGGGCGTTGTGCTGACACCGGCGCTCGGCGCGGTGTTCATGTCCGCCAGCACGGTGATCTGTGCCGTCAATGCCCAGCTCCTCAAACTGAACCGGCATCCGGCAAGCAAATGACCGATCTATTCCAGGCCAAATCGCGCCGAACCCGCCCCTTGCCAAGCTGTGGCAACGAACTGCCAGCAAAGGAGAAACGCCATGCAAAAGGATAACAAACCTCGTCAGGACCATCGTCCCGGGGGCAAGCGTCTCTGGTTGCCGGTTATCGCATTGGCCGGCTTCATCGGTTTCCTCCTGATCTACGAGCACCGCGCGCATATCCCTACCAATGCGATATTCTTTCTGGGATTTTTACTGTTCTGCGGGGTGATGCATACTTTCATGCATGGTGGCCATGGCGGACACGGAACAGTCCATGGTCGCCCTGACGATCATCAGCACCCTTCCCGGTTGGATGACAAGACAGGACCCGGCAAATGAACCCATCCATGGCACAGTCCGAATACGGCCTCTGGTTTCTCGTCGTACTGAACTCATTGGTCTTCATTATCTTTGCGTTCAGTTTCGCCAAGCCGGTCAGGTCCAGGGACTGGACATCTTTCGGCGCATTCAGCGCGTTCATTATCGCGCTGTTTACGGAAATGTACGGGTTTCCGTTGTCGATATATTTCCTCGCGCCCTGGCTTGAATCGAGGTTTCCGGACATCAATTGGTTCGCTCATGATTCAGGACATTTCTGGGAAATGATTTTTGGCTGGAAAGACAACCCGCACTTCGGTCCCTTCCACTGGGCGAGCCTCGGCCTCATATTTCTGGGGTTCAGCGTTCTGTCTGCGGCATGGCCAGTCCTGCACGGCGCACTGCGTTCTGGGACACTCGCCCAGACGGGCGTCTATGCCCGCATGCGACACCCGCAATATGCCGGTTTTGTGCTGATCATGTTCGGCTTCCTTCTGCAATGGCCAACCGTCCTGACCCTGATCATGTTTCCCGTGCTTGTGTTTATGTATGTCCGCCTGGCACTGAATGAAGAGCGGAATTCTGAAGCGGAGTTCGGTGAAGCGTACCGCGCCTATGCGGCCGTTACGCCCCGCTTCTGGCCGCGCTGGGGACGTCTGGAGGATATCGAGCGTGCCAGGCACGAATGAGCGCTGATCGCGGTGGGCCTGTATTCGTTACTGGAAATTATCGCTCGGGCGAGCCGATCCTGGGTTTTTTTCGGGGCAGGAATGCCTTACGCAGCACCGGACCTTTAAATCGAAATCGTAACAATATTGTCGTTTTGATAAACATAGTCTGGCACAGGAAGATTGAGCGGCGCCGGCCCCTTCCGGATCCGGCCGGACGTATCGTATTCTGATCCATGGCAGGGGCAATACCAGCCGCCATAGGTTCCCACATTGCCCTGATTGGGGCCGAGCGGTACACACCCCAGATGCGTGCAGACGCCGGAAGTTATCAGAATGGCGGGATTGAGGTTTCCATCCTGTTTCGGACGCAGGCGATCATCGTCCGTCTCCGGGTCGCGCAGCCGAGCGATATTGACAGAACGCGCTTCGGCGATTTCCACCTCTGTCCTGTGCCGGATGAAAAATGGCTTGCCGCCGATCAGGACCCTTAGCTCACTACCGACCCTGATCTTCGAAATATCGACGTCCAGGGAGCTGGACGCCCGCGTATCCCCGGCAGGGTTCATCTGGTCAATGAGCGGCCAAGCCGCCATGGCGGCCCCGCCAAACGCGACGGCGCCGGTCGCGACAAAAATGAAATTCCGCCGGTCGTCGTGAGAAGAAACATCATCCATCATGCGGAGCACTCCCTGTTGGCAAGCGGGTCCCAATCATGGTGATCAGGCTCTCGCCCCTGCAATCTCGGCTGAAGTCTGCCGGAGCCCGGAGGGACGGTCCTGCAATGCGCCGGGATCGTGGGGGGAAGGACACACGGGTACATTGCAGGACCTTGGCGGAAATGTGTGGGACCACTGCCGCCAATAACGATGAACGGATCCGTGCCTCGTCGGGACGAAGTCGGAATCAGGAGCGGCACCGCAAACAGCTGGCCTGAGTCTATTCAGTACCGTCTGCGGATTCCTGATCTGCAGCCTTGGGACAATAGTCTGCTGGATCATGTCCCTTCTCTTCATGCCTGGCATTGCAATCGCCGGCATTCATCTGGTCCATCTTCATCGCATCATGGTCCATCATCATGCCATCGCCACCCATTTTCATGCCGTCGTGATCCATCATCATGCCGTCCTGACCGGGCATCATGCCGCCTTTATCGCCAAGTCCATCGGGCGCGTCACCTCCACCCGGCGCCATCATGTGGCCCTCCATGCTCGTATTGCAATTGGCCATGCCTTCATGACCATCCATGCAGGACATATTGCCGGCAGCGCCGGATTCGGCAGCGGGCTTGTCGCCATGATCATGGGAATCATGGCCGCCCTGGGCGAGCGCCACGGGCGAGAGAGCCAGCATCGCAGCCGCTATCCAGACAGGTTTCATGAGTAAACTCCTTTTCAATCCTTCAGGAGCGCAAAGGGACGTGTGCTCCTGGGACGTATTACGCGGCATGCGCGCGCGCCCCTCAGACCTAAGGACGCGCGGACTGCAAGTATATTTCCTGACCGGAGAAGAAAGTTCATGACGGGCCCACGCACACTTGCGGCCCTGGTGATGATCCTCTGGGCCGCCTGTTATCCGCTTATCGCAGTGGGTCTGCCTGATGCGCCTCACCTGACATTTGCGGCGCTGCGAGCCCTGCTGGCTGGCGGAACTCTTCTTGCCATTGCCGGCGTGCGCCAACATCAGCTCCCATCAGGGGCTGCTGAATAGGGATGGATCTGCCTGGCGGGCATTTGCATGACCAGTCTGGGCTATTTCGGAATGTTTCACGCCTCTGAATTCGTGTCCCCGGGTCTGGCGACCGTGATCGAAAGCCTGCAGCCCATGATAACAGGCCTGCTCGCATTCATACTTCTGCAGGAACGCCTGAGCCCGGCCAATTGGGCGGGACTTGTTGTTGGGGCTTCAGGCATCGCACTTATCGCGGCCCCGAAAATCCTTGCCGCTGGAGGAGATTCGACCTTGCTTGGCATCGGTTTTGTTGCAATAGCCACGGGCGGCGTGGCGGCTGGCAATATCGCCATCAAGAACGTGTCAGCCCGCGTCGAAGCATCCATGGCCATGGGACTGCAATTCGTGATTGGCGCCGTGCCGCTGGCATTGCTTGCAGCTATCGGCCTCGATCCATTCGCCATCACATGGTCAGCAAGCTTCACACTCTCTCTGATCATTCTGGCACTTCCCGGAACTGCACTCGCCTACTGGCTCTGGCAAAAGGTCCTGCAGTCGCTGGACGTTTCCCAAGCGGCCAGCTTCAGCTTCTTGATACCGCTCATCGGCGTCAGTACAGGGTCAGCCTTCTTTCGTGAAACCGTCGGGGTGAATACCGTGCTGGGCGCGGCACTGGCTGCGACCGGAGTATATCTCGCATCGAGCCGTACGCCCGGGGCTGCATTCTCGCCAGGAGGTCACGATAATTGATCGATCGACTGGACCCGCGCCTGCAGGATTTTTCTCGCCCGATATACGCGCGTCTCGACTGTTTTGACTGATACACCAAGAATGTCTGCGACCTCGTTCTGCGCCAGGTCCTGCAGAATCTGTAGCGTAAACGCGACCCTCAGCTTCTCCGGCAACTCATCGATCATGGCCGATACGCGTCTTAGCTCATCATGAGTTTCAAAATCGCCGGAGACGTCCACGCCCCTGTCTGCGATATCTGGACGGTCCGGACCATCGAGCGGCGCCGCCTGGAAAAAGAAGCTTCTTACCGCCCGCTTTCTTCCGTGATCGCGCACCTTGTTGAGGGCGATATGGTAGATCCACGTTGAAAACTTCCGGGCCGGATCATACCGGTCAATTGACCGCCAGGCGGCAGCAAATGCATCCTGGAGCACATCATAGGCGTCCTCATCCCCCCGCATGGCACGGTGAATGTAGCGATAGAGCGGCTCCTTGTAGCGGCGCATAAGCTCGGTGAAGGCGCGCTCCTCGCCTCCCGCCGCCGCAACGGCAAGTTCCGCGTCTGTTCGCTCATTATGGGCCACGCGACTATGTCTATTGCTCCTTCAGTGCCCGAACGATTTCCTTGTCGAACGCCTTAGCCTGCTCCTCATCCAGTATCTCGCGCATCTCGAACACATGCTCGATGGTGAGCTTCTGCAGCTCCCCCATGGCCTCGTGAAAATCATCAATCGCCGCCTGGACAGCGGGGGAATTCGCCTTGTCGGTCTCGATCGCGTCGGCGAGCGCGAGATTGGCCGCTCGCAACCTTGCTTCAAGCTCCTTCTTGCGCGCCGCGAACTTGCGTTCAACGACTTCAAGGCGCTGCTCCTGTGCGTCGGAGAGCTCGAGGTCCTTGTGGATCAGATCATGTAGACCTGAAGCCCGCTGGACCTCCGGCGCCGGGGACCAGTTTCCGGCAAGAAAAACGCCGGTCATGCCTGCACACAGCGCAACAAAGGCAACGATGATCCAGTGTTCAAGCCGCATAAGCTTTCCTAGCGCAATAATCCGGAAGGTCCGTACGACGCCTCAACCGAAAACACCGAAAGCTCGTTCGGTCCGGAAGTTCTGGGAACAGAGATCACCCCGACGAAGAGACCGACCGCAAGCGCAACGGCAATGCTGCGGGAGAGCACAGGCATGGCGGAAACCTGGCCATTGGTTGCAACGCCGAAAAGGCCTCCCCTTTGTGTTCCCGTGGCCCGTGCATCGACCCGGGCCCAGACTTCGGGCTCGATATGGCTGAGGTCGCGATCGGCCGGCAGGGCCTTGATCCCCGCGATGAGGGCGTCGAGATCCTTGTTCATGGCGCTCTCCTTTCAGATAGCAAGATTAGGGAGGATTACGTATTGCCCTGTACGCGGCAGTTTCAACACCCCCTCATGAATCTACTGCTAATAATTGGTATGCATCGACAAGCGTCCTTGCAATCAGCTGACTGCACGGGCTGTACCGAACCGCCAGATTGCCTGTTTGCAGGAATTTCGTCGCTTGGCGAGAGGGAGACATGACGCAAATAAGGAAAAAAATCACAGAACTCGACCCGGCCCGCAGGCCACTGCGATTTGCCCTCTCCTATGTCCTCGTCCTGACTGTCGTCAATCTCGTCTGGGAAATCGCGCAATTGCCGCTTTATACCCTCTGGACCGAAGCCTCGTTGGCCGAAAAGACTTTCGCGATCCTTCATTGCACGATCGGGGACGGGCTGATCGGATCAGCAACGCTTGCCCTGGCTCGGCTTGCCTTCGGCGGGCGGCGCTGGCCCGCGCAGCACTACTGGCGCGTTGCGCTGGCAGCGACGCTTCTGGGGATTGCCTATCTCATTTTTAGTGAGTGGCTGAATGTCAGCCTGCGCGGCAGCTGGGCCTATCGGGACGCCATGCCGACGGTCGGTCCCCTGGCCACAGGCCTTGCCCCGCTCCTGCAATGGGTCATCCTGCCACCATTGGTTTTCTTGCTGAAGCGCAAGGTCCGGCTTTTCTGAACCGGCCTGCTGTCCACCCCGGAACCTGCTACCTGGGCATCGCTTGCTCATTTCCGATACAGGCGAGGTTCAGCCTGAAAACCTTTTGCCATGTGGTATGAGGGGTCCAGGGGCGCAGGGCGTATCTACGATTGTAATCGGTGCGTGATGCGCACAAGGCAATCGGGGCCCGGCAAATCATGACAGCACATTGGCAGGACGGATATGGCGTGATCGTCCACACGGGCGAGACCCGTCAGCGCCTTGAAGACATTCTGCATTCGGCTCGTCGAGGAGAACTGGCAGTGTCCGAGCCGCAGGCAGAAGGCATTCTGGCAGCAACCGACCGGCTGGCGAATGCTGCGATGTGGCTCGTCGCGCACATGACTTACGCCTGCCGGGTCGATCTGTCCGGACAGCCCCTTTCTGCCAAGGATTTCAAGCCATCTCCCGAAGGCCACACCGGCGGCTCGCTGAACATGGCGATCGCCTTTGCAGGCTATCTCGCCGCCAATGCCCTGAGCGGGCACACACGCGCCTGGACACTTGGGCAGGGCCATTGCGTGGCCGCGATCGAAGCTGTCAACACACTCACGGGTGATGTATCCGCTTCGCAGCGCGGCCGGTATGACCGCAGCGAAGCCGGACTGACCCGGCTCGTCCGCGATTTTTACAGCTATGCCGTGACGTCAGACGGAAGGCCGGCCGTTCCCCTTGGAAGCCATGTGAATCCAAATACGGCAGGCGGCCTCTCGGAAGGCGGATACCTCGGCTTTGCTAGCCTGCAATACATCCATATGCCGCTGCCGGGGGAACGTCTGGTCGCCTTTCTGAGCGATGGTGCATTCGAGGAACAGCGCGGATCCGACTGGGCGCCGAGATGGTGGCGCGCCTCCGACAGCGGCTTTGCCGTTCCGGCGATGGTCCTCAATGGACGGCGGATCGAACAACGAACGGAAATCTCCCAGGAAGGCGGTCTCGACTGGCTGGTTCGCCATCTTGAACTGGGCGGGTTTGACCCGATCATCCTGGATGGTCACGATCCCCTCTCCTATGCCTGGGGCATCCTTGAAGCCGAAAAACGGCTGGCCGGACTTGCAGAGGCCGATGGCCCCTATCCGGCAAGGCTCCCCTATCTAATTGCGCCTTGCGTAAAGGGCTATGGTTTCCCGGGCGCTGGGACCAACCGGGCCCATAACCTCCCTCTCGCCGGCAACCCCCATACCGACCCCGCAGCGCGAGCGGCCTTCAATGAAGGGGCAAGGGCACTCTTCACACCACATGACGTTCTGGATAACGCAATCCGTTCACTGAGCACCCACAAGGCGCAAGGGCGAGTGCTGGAAAGCCGGAACGCCTGCGCCGTTCGGAATGTACCGGGCCCGCACCTTCCTCCACACGCGGCGGCAGGGTCTGGAAGCGAGCCCCCGGCCTGCGCCATGGACGGCATCGACCGGTGTTTCGCCGGCATTGCGCGCGCCAATCCGCACCTGCGCATCCGGGTTGCGAACCCCGACGAGCTTCGCTCGAATCACATGCCGCTCACGCTGGAACTGCTGAAACACCGGGTCAACGTCCCCGAACCCGGCACGCCGGAAGACATCAATGGCTCGATCATTACCGCGTTGAACGAAGAAGCCGTCATCTCGGCTGTGCTCGGCAACAAGGCCGGACTGAACCTGGCGGTCAGTTATGAAGCCTTCGCCATGAAAATGCTTGGCGCCCTGCGGCAGGAAATCATCTTTGCGCGCCGCCAGAAGGAACTCGGCCAGCCCCCCGGCTGGATCAGTGTCCCCCTGATCGCGACATCCCACACCTGGGAGAACGCCAAGAACGAGCAATCTCATCAGGATCCGACCCTGCCCGAAGCCCTGCTCGGCGAGATGTCCGATACGGCGCGCGTCATCTTTCCGGTCGACGCAAACAGCGCCGCGGAAGCCCTCCACAGTGTCTATCGCGGACGTGGCGAAATCGCCTGTCTTGTCATTCCCAAACGACAGGTCGGCGAGCTCCTAACCCAGGAAGAGGCCGCCGATGCTCTCAGGATCGGCGCCATCCGGATTGCCGGAGACCTCGAATCCGCACGCGTCCAGTTCGTCGCCATCGGCGCCTACCAGGCGGTCGAGGCGCTTGCGGCCCATGACCGGCTGGCCGGGCGCGGCGTGGCCTCCTGCGTCACCCTGGTGCTTGAACCCGGTCGGTTCCGTTCCGGCCGGGACCCGATCGAAACGGCCAGCACCGCACCGGATCATATTGTCCGCGCCCTGTTCCCGGCCGGCCTGCCCCGCATACTCCTGACCCATACCCGGCCGGAACCCATGACCGGCCTGCTCAGACGTATCGACGAAGGCCCCGGCCGGCTGCGGGCGCTCGGATATATCTCACGAGGCGGTACACTGGATGTACCAGGAATGCTGTTTGCCAATCGCTGTACCTGGGCCCACGCGGTCGACGCGGCCATGACGATCGCCGGTCTCCGGCAGACCGGCCTGCTCACGGAAGATGAGCGCCGCGCCATTGAAGGTAACGGCGACCCGTCCGTGCTGAAACAGGTTTTACCCATCCACCGAACGGAGACCGTGCAATGACTCTGACCCTGACGAGCCTTGGGGGAGCGGGAACCGTTACAGGTTCGCGCCACCTTCTCGAACATGACGGACAGCGCCTGCTGATCGATTGCGGCCTGTTCCAGGGATTCAAGGGCTTGCGGGAGCGCAACTGGGCGCCCTTCCCCGTCGACCCGTCCTCGATCGACGCCATTGTCCTGACGCACGCCCATATCGACCATAGCGGCTATCTGCCAAAACTGGTCAGGGAAGGCTATCGTGGCCCGATCTACTGTTCCGGGGCGACGAAGGACCTTTGCGAAATTCTTCTGCGCGACAGCGCATATATATCCGAGCGGGACGCCGAACGCGCAAACCGCTATCGCTACACAAAGCATGAGCCGGCAAAGCCGCTTTACACGGTGGCGGATGCCGAAGCTGCAATCGCGCAATTGGTGCCGGTTGCGTTCCATACAGATATCGCGCTCGACATCGGAGCCCGCGTCTACATGCGGCGCGCAGGCCATATTCTCGGCGCCTCCACGCTGGAAGTGAAATGGGGCGGGAAGACGATTGTCTTTTCCGGGGACCTCGGACGATATGATGACCCGTTCATGTTCGATCCCGAACCCGTCCGCAAGGCCGACTATGTCGTTATCGAGTCCACCTATGGGGACCGGACCCACCCGAAGACCGACCCCATGGAGCAGCTTGGCGAGGTCATCGGCCGTACCGTCAGCCGCGGCGGGACGGTCGTCATTCCGGCTTTTGCCGTCGGACGCGCCCAGCTGCTTCTCTATCATATCTGGATGCTGAAGAAGGCCGGACGCTTTGCAAACGTCGCGATCTATCTCGACAGCCCCATGGCCATCAACGCGACCGAGCTTCTTTGCGCCCACCTCGATGATCACAGATTTACACCCGATGTGTGCATGGAGACCTGCAACATTGCCAGTTATGCGCGTGACGTCGAAGCCTCCAAGGCGATCACAAGCGACCGCATGCCAAAGGTGGTGATCGCAGCGAGCGGCATGATGACCGGCGGCCGGGTCCTGCATCATGTCGAAGCCTTTGGCGGGGACCGGAAGAACACGATCCTGTTCGCGGGCTACCAGGCGGCCGGGACGCGCGGCGCAAAGATCCTCGAAGGTGCCAGGTCAGTTCGCATGTTCGGCAAGGAAGTTGAGATCAGAGCGGAAATCGCCAGCCTCCCCGCCTTGTCAGCCCATGCCGATGCCGATGAACTGATGAAATGGCTGGATGGCTTTGCGGCCCCGCCAGCCAGGACATTTATCGTTCACGGGGAACCGGAAGCCTCCAGCCATTTCCATGACAGGATACAGGAGGACCTGGGCTGGCCCAGCGATGTTGTCCGCATAGATCATACCTACGATCTCGCAGGAGGCGCTTGATCGTGCCCGGCGATCATGTTCCCGGCGGCCAGCCCCTGAAGGCCCGGCGCCTGAAATGGCACACCCAGGACGATGCCATCATCCTCATGCGCACCGACTGTCCGGTCTGCCGCGCCGAGGGCCTGACATCACGTTCCAGAATCCTTGTCACCTGTGGCACAAGATCGGTGATCGCCACGCTGCACCAGATCGAGGACGACTGGCTACCTATTTCTGAGGCGGGGCTTTCGGAAGCCGCCTGGAAGCGGCTCGGCGCTGTCCCGGGTGCAGACCTCAGCATTGCCCACGCACCGACGCTCCCATCCCTGTCCGATGTCCGCCAGCGGATGACCGGAAGACGGCTTGGCGCGGACGCTTTCGACAGGATCATCTCGGATATCGCATCGGGGAAATATTCCGATGTGCACCTAGCCGCTTTCATATCCGCCTGCTCCACCCTGAAGCTCGATCTCGGGGAAATGAAAGCCCTGACACATGCCATGGTCGGGGCGGGCGAACGGCTGAGCTGGGATGCGGACCTGGTAATCGACAAGCATTGCATCGGAGGCCTGCCCGGCAATCGGACAACGCCGATCGTTGTGGCGATCCTTGCCAGTCAGGGCCTGACAATACCGAAGACCTCGTCGAGAGCCATCACGTCTCCAGCCGGAACCGCCGACACAATGGAAACTCTCACTCGCGTCGATCTGTCGATGTCCGAGATCCGCCGGGTTGTCGAAGCAGAGGGTGGATGCCTTGCCTGGGGCGGCGCCGTCCAGCTGAGCCCCGCCGACGACGTGCTTATCCGGATCGAGAGAGCTCTCGATATCGATGCCGAAGGCCAGCTGATCGCGTCCGTCCTGTCGAAGAAGATCGCTGCGGGCGCAACCCATGTCGTACTCGACCTGCCGGTTGGGCCGACCGCCAAATTGAGAAGCCGGCCGGATGCTGAAGCATTGATCGAACACATGACGGCGGTCGCCGGGGGGTTCGGCCTGCAGACCCGGTTTGTATTGAGCGACGGCAACCAGCCCGTCGGCCGCGGGATCGGTCCGGCCTTGGAAGCATGGGATGTCCTGCACGTCCTCCAGCGGCAACCGGCCGCGCCTCTCGACCTGCGGGCGCGCGCGATTACCCTTGCCGGGGCAGCGCTTGAACTTGCAGGCCGCGTGGCGGAAGGCCAGGGCGGAGACGTAGCCCGCGAGGCGCTTGATGACGGATCGGCCTGGTCGAAATTCCAGGCCATATGCGAAGCGCAGGGCGGGCTTCGGGTCCCCCCTGTCGCGGGTCACTCGGCCCCGGTCATTCCCGGCCACGCGGGCATGTTGACGCGCATCGACAACCGGAAACTTGCGAGACTCGCAAAACTTGCCGGCGCGCCGGGACACACTGCCGCCGGCATCGACCTGCACAAGCGCCTTGGAGACTGGCTGGACCGGGACGAACCCGTCGCCACAATCCATGCCGAGGCGCCGGGCGAACTTGCCTACGCCATGGAATATGCCCTCAGCCACACTGACATGTTCACCATCGAAAGCTCTCCAGAATGACGCTCTACATTCCTCTTCCAGGTAACGCAGCGATGGCCAGCGAGCTTGCCCAGCTGACAGGGGGAGAACTTGGTGCCCTTGTGGTCCGCCGGTTTCCCGATGAAGAAACCTATGTCCGCATCGAAACCGAGGTCAGAGGAAAGCATGTCGATCTGGTCTGCACGCTTGCGCGCCCCGACCCTCAGCTGACCGGACTCCTCTTTGCCGCCGCGACTGCCCGCGAGCTCGGCGCAGAATCCGTCGGACTAATTGCCCCCTATCTCGCTTACATGCGCCAGGACCGGCGATTTTCCGAAAGAGAGTCCGTGTCAGCACGGCATTTTGCCCGGATGCTTTCGAGCGTTTTCGACCGGCTGGTCACCGTCGACCCGCATCTGCACCGGATACACGATTTGGGCGAGATCTTTCCGATCACGACCCGTGTCGTCCACGCCGCACCTGCTCTTGCCGACTGGATCAGGCAAAATGTCGACAATCCGCTCATCATCGGCCCCGATTCTGAAAGTGAGCAGTGGGTGTCCGACGTGGCCTCTCGGGCTGTCGCGCCCTATCTCGTGCTTTCAAAGACACGTCACGGGGACCGTGATGTCGAAATCTCAGCGCCCGGACTGACCGACTGGGCCGGCCGGCAACCCGTCCTGATCGATGACATCGTCTCTTCCGGACGGACGATGATCGAGGCTGCCCGGCATTTTCAAACGGCCGGCTTTCCAAAGCCAGTCTGTGTCGTGGTGCACGCGATTTTCGCCGATCAATCCTATGCGACGCTGCAAACCGTCACGTCCCGGATCGTCTCCACAAACAGCGTCCGTCATCCGTCCGCGACAATCTCCATCACGCCCCTACTGGTCCAGGCCGGCAGGGATAGTGCGGACATTTTTGGGACGCACTGAGAACTTGAGGGGAACGAATACCGCTTCCACAAAGCAGTAATGCCTCGGGCCTTCGTATCATCCGGCCTGACGGGACAGGCCTCCCGCTCAGACGGCAAGCAAAAGCATACCCGTGATCCGGACCGGCTCCGGCAGACCGGGAAATTCCGGTCGCAAGCTCCATGCACCTTTTTTTTGAGGGGTCCTGTCGGCAGGTGCGTAAAGAGGACAGGTAACAACAACTGGTATGGAGGGGGGGAACATGACCTGCACCAACTGCCGATCGATGGCCCTTGCAACGGTAGCCCTGATCGGTTTGCCGGCATTTGCCCAGGAAACACAGGGACAATCCCTCCCCAATCCGCAGACGGCCGCGCTTATGGAACGGATCGAGCAGCTGGAGGCGGAGCTCGCGGATTTGCGCGGCGAGATCTTGCAATCATCCGAAACAGCCGGCAAGGCAGAGGCAGCCGCCAAAGATGCATTAGACAGGGTTGCCGAGGTACAGGATCAGGCGCCTCTGGTCCCGGCCTATTCCGGACCGGCCGGCATGCCGGACACGAAATGGCACCTTGCCGGTTATGCAGATGTCGGATTTGTCGGTGGGGATATCTCCGGCCCCGACAGCTTTGTCAGCGGCAAGTTCAATCCCGCACTTCATTTCCAGTACAAGGACTTCCTCCTCTTTGAAGGAGAGCTCGAATATGCGACGACCGGTGACGGCGAAACGACATCCGAGCTCGAATACTCCCAGATCGACCTTGTTCTCAACGACCATGCCACACTTGTTGTCGGCAAATACCTGAGCCCAATCGGTCAGTTCCAGGAGCGTCTTCACCCCAGCTGGATCAACAAGGTGCAGGGCGCGCCCGCCGGGTTCGGTCATGACGGCGTTCAGCCGGCCAGCGATACAGGCGTACAGCTACGTGGCTCGCTCCCGGCGGGTAGCACCCGTCTGACCTATGCCCTGGCCGTCGGCAATGGCCCCCGCACGACATCTGAAGGTGGTGTCGAGCTCATGGGAATGGGTAGCGACGAAAATTCCAACAAGTCGGTGGGCGGACGCGTCGGTTTCTTCCCGGTTCCCGCACTTGAACTTGGCGGCTCTTACCTGACCGCGCGCGTTGATGGCATCACTGATCAGGGCGTTCCGGTCCCTGCGGGTTCCGGACTTCCGCTCGACGCCCGCTTTCAATTGTGGGGCGTTGATGCAGCCTATACGAAAGGCCCGGTTGCAGCCCGTTTTGAATACCTGAAATCCGAGCGTGGCAAGCTGTTCACGATCACTGACGAAGAACCGGACGGTGTCCTGTTGCCGGATCTGAGAATGGAAGCCTGGTACGGGCAATTGTCCTACAGATTGTCCGGGTTCAGCGACTCCGAAGTTATTCACAAACTCGAACCGGTCGTCCGGTACGGGGAGTTCAGCATCCGCGGACACCCCGAACTCGAGGAAGAGAATGCCCAAAAGCGCCTGAACGCGGGCCTGAACTACTGGCTGGCACCAACCATTGTCGCCAGGGCCGGCTTCGAATGGCGGGACTATACAGTGCCGGGCGTTCGGAATGAAACGCTCATCCAGTTCCAGCTTGGTTACGGATTCTGATCCCGCAGAAAGGAGGACAAGATGAAGTCCTGCACACTCCCGGTATTTGCCTTGGCGGCCGTCTTCCTGACGGGTGGGTTCGCCGCCATCGGCCAGCCCCCTCCTGAAGATACCTCAGTCATAGAAAGCCCTCCCGAGACCGATCCGATGCAGATCGTGCGCGGCGCAACAGCCTGGAAAGAGACCTGTTCGCGGTGTCACAACCTTCGCTCGCCCAGCGAGTTGACGGACGAGGAATGGGAGGTCTCGGTCACCCATATGCGGGTGCGCGGCAACCTTCCTGCCTCTGAGGTACAGGACATCCTGGCCTTTCTGCAAGCCAGCAATAATCAATAATGCCTCCCTTCAGTAGGATGCTTCTCATGCCCCTCCCCACAATGTCCGCCCGCTTTAGCTTGTCCGCATTGATGGCTGTGATCGTTCTTGCTTCGCAAGCCAGCGCGCAGGAAAATCCCGATCCCGCACGCGGCAAGAGAGTCTATCGCGGAACATGCATTGCCTGTCACGGCCCGACAGGCAAGGGCGGAATCCCGGGAACACCCGACTTTACCAAAAGCAAAGGCGTCCTGTCTCAGGGTGACAGTATTTTGACGGATCACATTAAAAGCGGTTTCCGGAGCAAGGGATCGGCCATGCCCATGCCAGCCAAAGGCGGAAATCCAAGGCTTACCGATCAGGATATCCAGAATGTCCTGGCCTACCTGCATGAAGAATTTGGTGACGGGAATTGAGACACCTCCAAGGCAGATTTTCTTGCGGCATTCCGAACGTGACCGCTGGTCCGGATCTTCGGACCTTGCGTCCGGCCGGATGGAAATATGCGCGCCATTGCGCCGGAACCATTCCTCTGCCCTGTGACTTTCAGAAACTTGTGCGTTGAAACCTGACAATCGGAGGACAGAGGTCAGTGACTGTTAAATACCTGCTTGCAACGCTCATGCTGGGCAGTGCGATTGGCTTTCCAACGGGCGGCCTTGCTGTTGCGCAATCGCCCCTGCCCCTGCCGGAAGCTGTCGACATTGCGCTCGGCGCGAATGATCCGAGCGTCGGGATGCTGGAACAGCAAGCGCTCGCCTTCGAAGACAAGGCGGTCGCAGAGAGCCAGCTGCCGGACCCGGTTGTCAGCGCCCAGATAGCAAATGTCCCTTTGCCCAGCCTCGACTATGACAGGGAGCCCATGACGCAGCTGAAATTCGGCGTGCGCCAGTCGCTGCCCAAAGGACAGACGCTTGCCCTGACGCGCGAAAAGCAGACGGCTCAGGCACAAAGCGCGCGGTTTCACAAATCCGTACGGGAACAGCAAATTGCCCTTGAAACGCGCCAGTCCTGGCTTGAGCTCTACTACTGGCGGGAAGCGCGCAGACTAACTCTCGAAAGCCAGCGAAAGGTCAGCGAACTAGGCGGCGTTGCCCAGGCAGACTATGCCAGCGGACGGTCTTCCCTGCAGAATGTCCTGCGCATCGATCTGGAAACCTCTTCGCTCGATGCGCGGCTTGTCGACATTCAGCGCAATGAAGACCGCGCCAGGGCAGACCTGATCCGGCTGATCGGCCCCCTGGAAGGGGCGAGGCCGCTTGCATCAGGCGCCCCCATCCTTCCTGCGGTCCCGGGTGAAAATCTCATTCGGGAACGCCTTGCCAGCCATCCCTCGCTCCGGGCCCTCGATGCCAGCGTTACATCGAGGAGCCGGGACGTCGACATCGCGGCAGAACAGTACAAGCCGGGTATCAGTTTCGATGCCCAATACGGAATTCGGGACTCTCGATCGGACTTCGGATCGGTCGGTGTTGCGGTATCGCTCCCCCTGTTTTCAAAAAAGAACAAGGACTATGCCCTGCGCGCGACAAAGCGGCTGCGCGAAGCGGAAAAGCTGGAACGGGATACGCAAGCGCTGGAACTGGAACGCGCGCTGCGCCGGGACTGGGCGCAATATACGCGCCTTGGTCAACAGATAAAGGTATACGAAACCGACATTCTGGATCGCGCCAGGGACACCCGCGAAGCGGCGATGGCTGCCTATGGCAACAATCTTGCCGATTTCGCCGAACTCGTCCGCGCAGAACTCGCCGTTCTGGATACGGAACTGACGCTCAGCCGACTGAGGGTCGACCGGTTGCAGGCGCAGGCAAACTTGCTGTTCCTGAGTGGAGACTAGCATGCGCAACACAAAGCTTATCCTGCTCGCGGCCACATTCGGTCTCGGGCTTGGCGCCGGGGCCGTGGTCATGAGCCTGGCCAGCGGCAGCGCCGGTCAGGCATCCGGGAAGCAGCCTTCAGCAGAAAGGAAGCCCCTCTACTGGGCCGCGCCAATGGACAAGAGTTACCGCAGCGACTCTCCCGGCCTGTCGCCCATGGGGATGGAGCTTATTCCGGTTTATGCCGATGACGAGAGTGAGGGCGACGATCGCAACCTCGTCAGGATCAATCCGGCAGTCGAGAACAATATCGGGGTCAGGACAGCGATTGTCGCCACCAGCGAAGCACTTCCCGCCGTCGAAACCGTCGGCACGGTCCAGATCGACGACGACAATACCTCGGTTGTGGACGTTCGGACCGAAGGCTGGATCGAAAACATGCCCGTCAAGGCAATCGGCGACGAGGTGAGAAAGGGACAATTGCTGTTCCAGATCTATTCGCGCCCCCTCGTCAGTGCGCAGGACGAGTATCTGCAGGCGACGCGCATGGGCAACCAGAACCTGATCACGGCCACAAAATCACGGCTGGTTTCCCTCGGCATGAGTAACCGCGCCATCGAGAGCCTGAAGGAGAGCGGCCAGTCCGAGCGCCTGCTGAATGTCTATTCTCCGAGAAGCGGCATCGTCACGCAGATGGGCGCTGGCGAAGGTGGGTTCGTCAAACCCGGCATGAACGTGCTCAAGATCGCCGACCTCAGAACGGTCTGGGCAATTGCCGATGTCTATGAAGACCAGGTCCACCAGGTCCGTCCCGGTCAGGAAGTCACCATGCGGATGAGTGGGATGCCCGGCCGCGAATGGAAAGGCCTCGTTGAATATATTTACCCGACCGTCAACGCCCGGGCGCGGACCGTTCAGGTCCGGATCAGCTTTGACAACAAGGACGGGCTGCTGAGACCGGACATGTTTGTGCGTCTCAGGATCGAAACCAGCTCCGACGTTCCGTCCGCAGACGCATCGGACAAGGTCGTCATTCCGCGCGAAGCGCTCATCCGGACCGGACGCACCGAACGCGTCATCCTGGCGCTGGGAGATGGCAGGTACCAACCGGCCCAGGTGGTGTCCGGCCGTGAAATCGGGGACGATATCGAAATCTTGTCCGGTCTGGCCGCCGGGGAAAGAATTGTCGTCTCCTCACAATTCCTGCTCGACTCCGAAGCGAGCCTGCGCGGAACCATGCTGAGGCTGACGGCCGGCCAGGACGAAGATGCGCCCATGAATATGGGTTCGTCATCCGAAATGCGGCAGGAAGGCGCGCCAGAAACACAGCCCGCCGATACGGCGCAGACTCGCGGCATGGTCGTATCTGTCATGCAGGCGCATGGCATGGTGACCATCGAGCACGCCCCGGTCGAAGCCCTCGGCTGGCCATCCATGACCATGGCGTTTGTGACGGATCCGGCTCTGCTGAAAGACATCGGCAAGGGAGACAATGTCGACATTACAGTCAGGGCCGCGCCGGACGACAATGGAAATTACGTCCTCTCGGACATCCGCAAGATCTCGCCGGCCCGGGTGGACGCACAATGATTGCAAGTCTTGTCCGCTGGTCCATCGGGAACCGGGTCCTGATCCTCCTGCTCGCCGCACTCCTGGCCGTCTGGGGCGGGTACACCCTTAAAAAGACGCCCCTGGATGCCATTCCGGACCTCTCTGATGTTCAGGTCATTATCAAGACCACCTATCCGGGCCAGGCGCCCCAGGTCGTGGAAGACCAGGTGACCTATCCGCTGACGACGGCCATGCTGGCCGTGCCCGGCGCGGTCACGGTCCGCGGGTACTCGTTCTTCAATGACAGTTTCGTCTATGTCATCTTCGAGGACGGAACCGATCTCTACTGGGCCCGCTCGCGGGTTCTTGAATACCTCTCCCAGGTCGCACCGACATTGCCAGCGGCCTCCCGCTCCGCGCTGGGTCCGGACGCAACCGGGGTCGGCTGGGTCTATCAGTATGCGCTGGTCGACCGGACCGGCCGGCACGACCTCTCCCAGCTCCGCTCCATACAGGACTGGTTCCTGAAATACGAATTGCAGACGATCGACGGGGTATCCGAAGTCGCAACGATCGGGGGCATGGTCAAACAATACCAAGTCGTCGTTGACCCGGAAAAACTCCGCACGTACGGCATTCCGCTGGACAAGGTCCGTTCCGAGATCGTACGCGGCAACCAGGAAACAGGGGGCCGTGTCATCGAAATGGCGGAGGCCGAATACATGGTTCGCGCGTCCGGCTACATTAAAGGTATCAAGGACCTTGAAGCCATTCCCCTCGCGGTGACCGACAAAGGCACACCGATCCTTCTGCGCGATGTGGCACAAATTCGCCTGGGTCCGGAACTCAGGCGTGGAATCGGCGAGCTCAATGGCGAAGGAGAAGCCGTGGGCGGGGTCATTATCATGCGCTATGGCGAGAATGCCATGCGCACAATCGAACTTGTAAAGGAAAAACTCGACTCCCTGAAGGAGAGCCTCCCAGAAGGCGTCGAGATCGTGACCACCTATGACCGGTCTTCGCTGATCGAAAGGGCCGTCGACACATTGAAGGAAAAGCTCGTCGAGGAATTTGTCGTGGTGCTCCTGGTCTGCGCCTTGTTCCTTTTTCACATCCGCAGTGCGATTGTGATCCTGCTGAGCCTGCCGCTCGGAATACTGGCGGCGTTCATCGTGATGGACGCTCAGGGCATTAATGCCAACATCATGTCGCTCGGAGGGATCGCCATCGCCATCGGTGCTATGGTCGATGCCGCGATCGTCATGATCGAGAACATGCACAAGCACATCGAGCGAACGCCTCTGACGAATGAAAACCGCTGGGCGGTCGTGACCCAGGCGGCAATCGAGGTCGGCCCTGCGCTTTTCTTCTCCCTGCTGATCATTACATTCAGCTTTCTCCCGATCTTTGCACTGGAGGCCCAGGAAGGACGGCTCTTCCATCCCCTGGCTTTCACAAAGACCTATGCGATGGCCGGCGCGGCTATCCTGTCCGTTACGCTTGTGCCGGTACTCATGGGTTACTTCATCCGGGGCCGGGTTCTGCCCGAACACAAGAACCCGGTGAACCGTCTGTTGATGGGGATCTACCATCCCTTCATCAACATGGTTCTCAGAGCGCCGGTTCTGATGATCGTGATCGCATTCGCGGTCATGGCCAGCGCGATCATCCCCCTCAGCCGGATGGGGTCGGAGTTCATGCCGGATCTCGACGAAGGCGATCTGCTCTATATGCCGAGCGCATTCCCGGCGGTCTCGGCCGGGAAAATGTCCCAGATATTACAGCAAACCGACAAGCTGATCATGACTGTTCCGGAAGTCGAGACAGTCTACGCCAAGGCGGGACGGGCAGAGACGGCGACCGACCCTGCACCGCTCACCATGGTCGAGACCACGATCCGCCTGAAGCCAAAGGAAGACTGGCGTCCCGGCATGACAACCGCCAAGCTGAAAAAGGAGCTGGATTCGATCGTCCAGGTTCCCAGTCTCACCAATGTCTGGATCATGCCGATCAAGAACCGGATCGACATGCTTGCCACCGGCATCAAGACCCCGATCGGGATCAAGGTTGCCGGTCCTGATCTCCAGGTCATCGGCGATGTCGCCCAGCAGATTGAAACGGTGATCAAGGACATCCCCGGAACATCTTCGGTTTATGCCGAACGGGTGACCGGCGGACGCTTCGTGGATGTTGATATCGAGCGTGAGGAAGCGGCCCGGTTCGGGCTGAATGTGGCAGATGTGCAGGACCTGGTGAAGACCGCCATCGGCGGCATGACCGTCACCCAGTCCGTCGAGGGACTGGAGCGCTATCCTGTGAATGTGCGCTATCCCCGGGAATATCGTGACTCTCTGGAACGGCTGGAAAACCTCCCAGTCGTGACGAAGACCGGAGCACAGATCCCCCTCTCGCGCCTTGTCGACATTTCCATTTCCGGCGGGCCGGGCGTCATCAGGAGCGAGAATGCCCGCCTGAACGGATGGATCTATGTGGACATATCCGATGTCGACATCGGAACCTATGTCAAAGATGCAAAGAAGGCGGTCGAGCAAATTGACCTGCCGGCTGGTTACTCTTTGTCCTGGTCTGGCCAATATGAATACATGCAACGCGCCAAACAGCGCCTCAGCCTGGTCGTTCCCCTGACCCTGGTCATCATCCTTCTGCTTCTTTTCCTGAATTTCAGGCGGCTTGTACCCGTCCTCATCATCATGGGGACCCTGCCCCTGGCGCTCGTCGGCGGGCTCTGGTTCCTGGACATGCTGGGTTACAACATGTCGGTTGCAGTCGGTGTCGGATTCATTGCGCTCGCCGGGGTATCCGTCGAGATCGGCGTTCTGATGATGGTGTATCTGGAGCATGCTCTGGAGGCCAGAATCGAGCAGGCGCGGGCCGAAAAGCGCGATCTGACCAGGTCTGACCTTCGCGCGGCGGTCATTGAGGGAGCATTGCTTCGCGTCCGCCCCATCATGATGACGGTCGCGGTCGTGATTGCCGGCCTCCTCCCGATCATGCTGGGTTCCGGAACCGGCTCTGAAGTCATGCGCCGCATTGCCGCCCCGATGGTCGGCGGAATGACCAGCGCAACCGTACTGACATTGCTCGTCATCCCCGCCGCATTCCTGATCTGGCAGACACTTGCCCTTAAACTCCCGAAAGAGACATTGGGGACAGAATGAACCTGGGCCATCTGCCACATTGGCCGGTCAAAGGCCTGGAAGAGGTTCTGGGCGGCCACCTTGAGCTCCCGGCCCTCGCCGTCGGTCATATCGCCCTGCACCTGCGAGGGAGGCGCCAGCAGACATAATCTTCTCGCCCCTCCGGCCTCGCCGCGCATTCTCGCCGCTACTGCGCCCTCATGCGCAATATATTGCCATGACAAGCAGCGTTCCGGGTTTGTCCGTGCCCAGATGTATGGTCAGCCCGATACCTGGCCGTTCGTGGTCGTTTTGACCTTGAGCCATCCGGCCCTGAACGCCCTTCTGCGCTGAATTCTTGGGCAATTCGCACGGCGCAGCGCACCAGTTTTTGGCAGGGACAATTTCGAGACAAAAAATCCAAATCCCGGACTTGCAAGCTGTATAGACAGGTCTATAGTTTTCGAACAAGGTCCAAGAAGCGGGGAAAGGGAATAATCAATGTCTCCAGCAAAAAATCGCATTCTGATGGGTGCCGCCATCGCACCGATCGTTTTGTGGCTCTATGCCCAGCCTGCCGCTGCACAGGAGTCCTCCGGCGAGGACGGCGCGAAAGTCGAAGAAACAGTCACAGTCACCGGCAGCCGCATCAAACGAAAAGACCTGACCAGCGTCGGCCCTGTCACGGTCCTCGACAGCGTCCAGATCGAACAGACCGGCATTTCGAACCTCGAAACGCTGCTTCAGCGTCTTCCGTCCTCTGCCGGATTTGGAGGTAACTCCAACAGCGCCTATTGGGTCTCCAATGGCTGGGGCACGCCCCAGATCAACCTGCGCGGCCTTGGCGTCAACAGGACCCTGGTCCTTCTGAATGGCCGCAGGCTTGTCTATGGCGGAACCGGGGCGAACAGCGCGGTGGATCTCTCCATGATACCCATGTCGCTCGTATCCCGCGTCGAAGTGCTGAAGGACGGCGCGTCGGCAACCTATGGCGCAGACGCCGTTGCCGGCGTGATCAACTTGATCACCAAGGAAGGGTATGACGGGTTCGAAGCATCGGCCAAGTATGGCATGACCGATGAAGGGGACGGCGAGGAAACCCTCCTGGAAATGAGCTGGGGCAACTCAACGCCCGCCGGCGACATCATGTTCAATGTCAGCTATCAGGACAATGGAGCCGCCCCTCTCTGGGACAAGAGCCGCGCGCCTTGCCCCGGTACGCCGACGCCAAACGGCTTTGTATGCGACGGGCTAAGCTCGTCGACGATCGGCGGCCGCGGTACAGTTCCGGCCGGATATGTCATGCCGGATGGCACGGTCCTGACCGGACCGACACGGATCAATTTCAACCAGGACCCGAATGGAGATGGCGACTCTTTCCATATCTATGACGGTGCGCTGGACGGGTTCAACTACAACCGCTACTTCAATGCGTCCAATCCGCTGGAACGCCTGAGCTTTGCGACCTTTGGCACCTATCACCTGACCGAGCATGCCGACCTGTTTGCCGAACTGCTCTATACGAAGCGCTGGTCAAGCCAGCCGGCCTCTCCGGCGACGCTGGTGAATGTTGCATTCGATGCCTCTCACCCGACCAATCCAACCGGGATCGATTTTGTTCTCGAACGCCGCCGTCTGCTCGAAAATGGCGCGCGGACGTTCGAGCAGGAAACCGATACGTTCCGTATCGTTACAGGTGTCAGGGGCTCGCTCGGTGGCTCCTGGAGCTATGAGGCCGCCCTGAACTGGGGCCGCAATACCGGTTCGGACTCCATTCTCAACAATATCAATACCGGCAGACTCGCCCAGACACTCGATCCCGCAACCTGCGGAACCGGGGGTATTCCGTGTGCTGACCTGTTCGGATACGGAGACGTCACCCAGGACGTGCTGGACTATATCGTGTTCACCCAAACTGGTCTTGGCGGAAATGAGCAAAAGGCAATCAGCGCGAGCATGAGCGGCGAGGCCTTCCAGCTTCCGGCCGGACCTGTCGGCGTCGCGTTCGGTGCTGACTGGCGGGAAGACAAGGGTTGGCGCAATCCCGACTCTCTCGCGGTTGCCGGCCTGGCGCTCGGAAATCAGGAGGACCCCATCTCCGGATCCACCAAGGCAACCGAGGTCTTCGCCGAAATCGACGTGCCCCTGTTGAAGGACAAACCCTTCATCGAGGCGCTCGATTTTGACGGTGCGATCCGCTACTCCGACTATGACCTGTTCGGAAGCGACACCAATTACAAGGCCGGATTGAACTGGCGGATCAATCCCGCGCTCAAGTTCCGCGGCACCTATACAACTGCCTTCCGCATCCCCAACATACCGGAACTCTTTGGCGGGGTTTCCGAAGGCAACCTGACGACGGTCGATCCGTGCTCGAACTGGTCATCCCTGTCTCCGTCAAGCAAAATTTACCAGAACTGCCAGGCTGCCGGGGTACCGACCAATTATGTCCAGCTCGGCAATACGGTCCTGACAGATGCCGGCGGCAACCCGGATCTCCAGCCGGAGTCGGCAGAATCCTTCACCCTGGGGACGGTCTTCCAGCCAATCGAAGGTCTGTCTCTGACACTCGACTATTTTGACATCCAGATCGACAATGCGATCCGGACCACGCCAGGTTCCACCAAGCTCCTGTTGTGCTACGAATCCGTCAACCTGTCGCACGAGTTCTGTGGCCCGCAGCATCACACCCGCAACCCGCTCAATGGTGACGTCAATTATCTCTCCACGCAGAACGCCAATACCGGTAGCGAGACGATGAAGGGCCTGGACATTGGCGTCGTCTACTCTTTCGAGAAGTTTGGCCTCGACCACGCGCTTGATCTGAAAGCGACCTATCTCTCCGAATATGAGACGGTCGCGTTTGATGGCGACACACCGACGGTCATCGACGGCCATATCGGCGGCGGGAATGGCGGCTATCCGAACTGGCGCGCTGTCGGATCGTGGACGACCACGGCCCGGAAATGGAGCGGAACCTATTCCGTTCAGATGATCGGCGAAGGCGATGATTTCTATGCCACCTCCGGTCCGGGCTCCAGTATTCCCGCCCAGTTCTACCACAATGCACAGCTGTCATATGATCTCAGCGACGCGCTTCGCCTGAGTGTCGGGATTGACAATATCTTCCAGAATGACCCGCCCTTCGTGGCCAGCTGGACGGACGGCAATACCGATACGATGACCTATGACCTGCTCGGTCGGCGCGGTTATCTGCGTGTGACCTACAGACGATAGCGCAGGCTTTCAGGACCCCCATCGGCAGGCTGCCTACCGATGGGGGTCCGGTTTTCCCCTTCCCATACCGGATCAATGTGAGGTGCCGGCCATGGCCAGAGCAATCGCCTTCAATGTACGCCAGTGGCACAAGTGGGTTTCGCTGTTTGTCGGAATACAGGCCATGCTCTGGCTGGCATCCGGCCTCTACATGGTGATCATCAACCTGAACTTCATTCATGGTGATCATCTCGTCCGCAACATGTCCGATACGCTACCGCCGGGCTACACGCCGGGCTTCGGATTCGAAGAGGTCATGTCAAGCTATCCGCAAGCTGAACTGATTTCCCTCGAAACATGGCTCGGCAAGCCGTATTACCGTGTCCAGACGATTGATGGCCGGGTCCTTGTTGATGCGCAGACCGGAATCCAGCGGTCTCCTCTCGACCGGACCGACGCGATCGCCGTTGCCCAATACCACTATGCCCGCCCGGGCGAGGCAAAATCCGCGCAGTTGCTCGTGGATCAGGCCAATGCGCCAAGCGAAATACAGGGCCGAAAGCTGCCTCTGTGGAGAATCGATTTCGAGGACCCGGGCAGGACGTCCTTCTACGTCTCACCGGACGATGGGGCGCTTGTTACCCGGCGGCACGATTATTGGCGGATTTTCGATTTCGTATGGATGCTGCACATCATGGACTACAAGGACAGGGCCGATGTGAACAACACACTCCTGCGCGCATTTGCCGGTCTTGGACTCATCCTCTCGATTGCAGGTATCTGGTTGCTCTGGTTCAGCTTCAAACACCGCCGCGGAGTCCGTTGACCCATGACAATCATTCGGGAAGTTCATAAATGGATTGGCCTTCTGCTCGGACTGCAGTTGCTGCTGTGGATGTTCAGTGGTCTGGGCATGGCCATTCTGCCGCACGCGAAGGTCGCCGGCGACCATCACAGGGTGGATTCAGAACCAGGACTGCTTCTGGCGGAGGTTACTGAGCAGATCGCTCCGCCACTATCCGGGAGTGCTTCGGATGTCCGCCGGGTCGAATTGCGCCTCCTCTCAGATCGAGCCGTCTTCCAGGTCGATACCGGAGGGGGGGCATACCTTTTGGACGCAGCAAGTGGATCCCCGATTGCGATCGATGAAAGCGGTGCCCGGCAAATTGCGGCGCGCGATTATTCCGGCGATGCAGGAATTTCGACCGTCAGACATCTCGAACATCCGACGCTGGAGATCAGGGACCATGCCGGCCCCGCCTGGCAAGTCAACTTCAGTGATCCGGAACGTACAAGCCTCTATGTGTCTGCCGAAACGGGCGACATACTTGAAAGGCGGAACAATTACTGGCGAACATTCGATACGCTCTGGATGCTCCACATCATGGACTATTCCAATAGGTCGAACTTCAACAATCCACTCGTCATCCTGTCGGCCCTTATCCTTTTCTGGCTCGGCCTGAGCGGCCTTGTGCTCTGGTGGGACAGCTTCCACCGGGAGGATTTCCGCGCCATCGTCTCCCGCTTGACCGGCAAGAAACCGGTCCTCCTGTCCGTGGCAAGCCCGAGCGGGGACCTGCTGAAGACTGTCCGAACCCCGGGACACCAGACCCTTTACGCCGCACTGGAGGCTGAAGGCTATGCACTTCCCTCTTCGTGTGGAGGGGGCGGGTCCTGCGGGCTCTGCAAGATCAAGACGAGTCCTGATTCGCCGGCAACAGCCGCCGATCGCAGGCAGATACCGGAAGCGGATCTTGACCGGGGTGTCCGGCTGGCCTGCCAGCATCGTCTGTCGTCTGACGTGTCCGTCACGCTTCCCGACGGCCTGCTTGACGCGAGACGCCTTGACGGCGAAGTCGTCTCTTCCAGACGTCTCACGCCGGACATGTTTGAAATTCGCATCGCCCTTCCGGCGCCCCTGGGATTTCGCTCTGGCAGCTATATCGAAGTGGAAATTCCGCCCTACAGTACGGACCTGGACCAGATCAACCTTCCGGATTCGGTCAAATCGCTGTGGCGGACATCCGGAACGGGCGAGCGCATCCAGTCCGCTCGTCCGCTCGTTCGCACCTATTCCCTTGCCAATGCGCCAGGCGAGACCGGCAGCGAAGTGACGCTGATTGTCCGCCTCGTTCTGGCAGGTCCCGAACATGCCGGAGCGCCCGTCGGTCTCGGATCGGCCTATATGACCTCGCGCCGACCGGGCGATACCCTTTCCCTGAGGGGCCCGCTCGGAGATTTCCATGTGGGCGAGCACGAGGAAGAGCGTGTCTTTATCGGCGGCGGTGCCGGCATTGCCCCCCTGCGCTCGATGATCCGGGACCAGTTGCTCAACAAGGGTTCGACGTCCCGGATGTGGCTCTGGTACGGCGCAAGAACCCCGGAGGCGCTGGCATACCGGGAGGAATTCGAGCAATTGGCCACGGACTTCGACAATTTTTCATGGCAAGTCGCACTCTCGCATCTGGAGCCTCACCAGGAATGGGAAGGGCACAAGGGGTGGATCCACGAGATCTTCCGGGACAATTTTCTCGCCACACACCCGGACCCCGGGCGCTGCAGCTTCTACGTATGCGGACCGCCGCCTATGCTGGAGGCCGTTCTCAACCTGCTGCGAGGAGCGGGAATCAGGGAAGAAAAGATTGCATTTGATGATTTTGGCATCTGATCCGGCTCACTCTCCAGCCCGGGGCGGCAATATTTCGGCCCTGCAACTCCCGCAGCCCGCAGCGCCGGATTAGCCCGGCCCGACAACACATGACAGATAGCCCTGGCCTCTTCCGCGCGTGCGATCATGGCGCCTTGTGCCTGAAAGCACTTGAATCCTGACGCTCTTGGATGGAAAGGACACCTGCACTGGACACCGCGGAGGCTGTACTTGTCACATTCTTTGCTCCTGCCTGCCACCCGAAGTGTTCCCTGTCACCCGCACGCCGACGTCGATCAGCCGGCCCTTTTGAAGAACCTGGATAATACAGATGTCACCTGCCCCACTTTATGAACAGATCAAGCAGCATATCACTGATCTGATCGAAACCGGTGAACTGGGCCCGAATGACCGCCTGCCGTCCGAGACGGATCTGGCAGCGGAATTTCAGGTCGCCCGGATGACCGTTCACCGCGCCATCAAGGAACTCAAGGATTCAGGGGTCGTGACCCGAATCGCAGGTGTGGGCACATTTGTCGCTGAAACCCAGTCGAGCGGGCAATTGATTGCGGTCAACAACATTGCCGATGAGATCCGCTCACGGAACAGCGCCTACTCAGCCGTGATGGTTCAGAATGCAAGAGAGCGGGCCTCTAGAGCCGTTGCGCAACAACTGGAGATCGACCCGGGCTCACCGGTATTCCACTCGATCGTTGTCCACATGGAGAACGGGACTCCCCTTCAGCTGGAAGAGCGTTTCGTGCCGCAATGCCTGTTGCCAGGATATGGCGATGTGGATTTCAGCCGGACAACGCCAAACGAATATCTGATGAAACATGCCCCGCTCCAGAAATTCGAGCACAGGGTCAAATCCGTACTAGCCGAACCGGACGTGCGCAAACTTCTGAGGATCAACAAGGATGAACCCTGCCTAGTCCTGTTGCGCCGTACATGGAGCCGTCGGCGAGTCGTCTCCTTTGCCCGCATGACGTATCCAGGTTCGCGCTACGAATTTCTCGATCGTGTCGCCTCCGCCTGAAAGGGCTGAAGGCGATCCATCGCCGTCGTTGAGGGACCGAACCGGGCAGGCCTGCCGGGCCCGTTCAGCCCCTCCTTGCATGCCGCTTCCCGACCTGGCCGCCAAGAGTGATTGCCTACAGGATGCCAGGAAGGTCCAGCTCATACTCGCGCGCGCAGTCGAGGGCGGACTGGTAACCGGCATCGGCATGACGCATCACGCCGGTCGCCGGGTCGTTCCACAGGACGCGGGCAATCCGCCGGTCGGCGCTTTCCGTGCCGTCGCAACAGACCACCATGCCCGCATGTTGCGAAAAGCCCATGCCCACACCGCCGCCATGATGCAGCGAGACCCAGGTCGCCCCGGATGCGGTATTGAGGAGCGCATTCAGAAGCGGCCAGTCGGATACAGCATCCGATCCATCCCGCATGCCTTCCGTTTCCCGGTTCGGTGACGCGACAGAGCCGGAATCCAGATGGTCGCGGCCGATAACGATGGGGGCGGACAATTCTCCCTTTCGCACCATCTCGTTGAAGGCAAGACCTAGTCTGTGCCTGACCCCAAGCCCGACCCAGCAGATCCGCGCTGGCAGCCCCTGGAACGAAATGCGGCTTCGCGCCATGTCGAGCCAGTTGTGCAGGTGCGGATCATTGACAAGTTCCCGAACTTTCGCGTCGGTCTTGTAGATATCTTCCGGATCCCCCGACAGGGCGCACCAGCGGAAGGGCCCGATGCCACGGCAGAAGAGAGGCCGGATATAGGCAGGTACAAATCCGGGGAAGTCGAATGCAGTGGAAAGCCCCTCTTCCTTTGCGACCTGCCGGATATTGTTGCCATAGTCGAACGTCGGGACACCGGCATCCCAGAAATTCACCATGGCCTCCACATGTGCCTTCATACTCGCACGTGCGGCAAGTTCGACGGCCTTCGGGTCGCTTTCCTGACGTTCACGCCACTCGGCAACACTCCATCCCTGCGGCAGATAGCCATGAACCGGATCATGCGCGCTGGTCTGATCGGTTACCATGTCCGGCCGGACACCGCGGTCGAATATTTCCTGGAATATGTCGGCGGCGTTACCAATCAGGCCGACCGACTTCGCTTCATCGGCCGCTGTCCATTTCGCAATCAGGTCGAGCGCCTCATCGAGCGAATGAGTCTTGTGGTCGACATACCCCGTTCTCAGGCGAAAATCGACACGCGTCTCATCGCATTCCACAGCCAGGCAAGAGGCGCCCGCCATGACCGCGGCCAGGGGTTGGGCGCCCCCCATGCCTCCAAGACCGCCCGTCAGGATCCAGCGTCCCGACAGCTCGCCGTCGTAATGCTGGCGGCCCGCCTCCATGAAGGTTTCGTACGTACCCTGTATGATCCCCTGGGACCCGATATAGATCCACGAGCCAGCCGTCATCTGGCCGTACATGGCCAGCCCCTTTCGGTCCAGTTCGTTGAAATGATCCCAATTGGCCCAGTGGGGCACCAGGTTCGAATTCGCGATCAAGACGCGCGGTGCGTCCTCATGCGTCCGAAAAACGCCGACAGGCTTGCCGGACTGAACAAGGAGCGTTTCATTGCCTTCAAGACGCTGGAGCGTCTCGACAATGCGGTCAAAATCCTTCCATGTCCGGGCAGCCCGCCCAATCCCGCCATAGACGACAAGTTCGTGCGGGTTTTCTGCCACATCGGGATGAAGATTGTTCATCAGCATGCGCATTGGTGCTTCCGTCTGCCAGCTTCTTGCGGTGATCTCCTTTCCCGTGGGCGGAAATACATCGCGTTGATTGTGCCGGTTATTATTCATGGCTTTGTCCCATTTCGGTCGTTGCATCTTCAATGGCTCTGAGTATCCCTCTCAGATGACTGCGCAGGCGTTCCGCCTTGGCAGAGTCATATTCAAATGGCACACACTCGCTTGCGAGATAGTTTGCCTGGGCCAGTTCGATCTGGATCGCATGGACCCCATTGCCGGGGCGGCCATAATGGCGGGTTGTCCACCCCCCTCGGAACCGCCCGTCGCGAACAAATGTGTAATCCCCCCCGTTCCGGCACGCGTTCACGGCGGCTTCCGCAATGCGCTCGTCGCACGAAGTTCCGAGATTGGTACCAAGATTGATGTCCGGAAGCACCCCATCGAACAGGAAAGGGATCCGGGATCGGATCGAGTGACAGTCCACCAGGACGGCGAGACCATGCTTGCGATGCACCCGCTCCAGTTCCCCGGCCAGCGCGGCATGATAGGGATGGTGCCAGGCTGCAAGACGGGCTTCGATATCTGTGCGCCCGGGCGCCTCCGCCCAGATTGCGTTCCCGTCAAAATCCGTCATCGGAACAAGGTCGGTCGTGTTCGCGCCGTCATAGAGCGGGCTTCCGTCCGGATCCCTGTTCGCGTCGATCAGGTATCTGTGAAAGTTTGCCCTGACGACGGTCGCATCCGGCAATAAATCAGCATACAGCCTGTCCGCATGCCAATCGGTATCGGCAAGGGAACGGGCCGGCGGCCGCAGGTTTGCGTAAATATCGGGCGGCAGGTATGTCCCGCTGTGCGGAACGCCAAGGACGATCGCGCCCTCTCCGGACTTGATATCGACGGGTCTCATGCAGCAACCCCGTCGACACTTTCGGGCAGTCCTGCTGCCCGCGACAGGGCTGCGTCCCGCACAAGGGTATTCATTTCTGCAAGATCCGGCGCCAGAAACCGGTCTTCGTCCAGTCTCGGAACCCTCGCCCGGATTGCAGCGAGAACATCCCTCAATGCGGGGCTGGTCCTCAGCGGTTCGCGAAACTCCACGCTTTGCGCCGCGCAAAGAAATTCCACCGACAGGATCATGCTGAGATTCCGGTTCATCCTGCCAAGCCGGCGCGCGCCATGGGCCGCCATGGACACGTGGTCCTCCTGGTTTGCGGAAGTGGGCGTGGAATCGGTCGAACACGGATTTGCGATGTGCTTGTTTTCGCTCATGAGAGCTGCTGACGTGACCTCGGCGATCATCATGCCGGAATTCAGCCCGGGAGCCCGGGTCAGGAATGGCGGCAAGTGGAAGGACAGGGCCGGGTCGACCATGACTGCGATCCGCCGCTGCGCGATGGCGCCGATTTCGGCGATCGCCAATGCGATCATGTCCGCCGCGAACGCGACCGGTTCGGCATGGAAGTTTCCGCCCGAAACGATTTCGTTCCGCTCGACCAGGACAAGCGGATTGTCGGATACGGCGTTGGCTTCGATCTCCAGCGTCCGTCCCGCCATATCGAGAAGGTCCAGCGCGGCGCCAGTCACCTGCGGCTGGCATCGGATGCAATAGGGATCCTGGACTCGTCCATCCCCTTCGCGATGGCTGTCCCGGATTTCCGACCCCTCAATGATGTCACGGATCGCCCGCGCAACGCGCTTTTGTCCGGGATGGCCCCGCAACTCGTGTATTTCCGCAAGGAATGGCGCTGTCGACCCCATGACCGCATCTGTCGAGAGCGCGGAGGAAACAAGGGATTGCAGCAGGTTCCGTTTGGCATCGAACAATCCCGCAAGCGCGCAGGCCGTTGAAAACTGCGTTCCATTGATCAGGCCCAGGCCTTCCTTGGCACCGAATTCCACGGGCGACAGGCCCGCTGCCTCCAGGCCCACCCTGGCCGGCATCCGGCGCCCCTGAAAGAAGACTTCCCCCTCTCCCATCATCGCCGCCGCCATATGCGCCAGCGGCGCCAGATCACCAGATGCCCCGACAGAGCCCTGCTCGGGGATGATGGGCAGGACGCCTTCGCTGACCATTCTCTCGATCAGCACCGCGACCTGCCAGGATACACCAGACGCACCGCGGCCGATCGACAGGAGTTTCAGCACCATCATGAGCCTCACGGTGGCAGGCTCCAGCGGGTCACCAACACCACAGCAATGGGACAGGACAAGGTTGCGCTGCAGCCTGGCCGTGTCGGCCGGTGCAATCTTGATGCTGGCAAGTTTTCCAAAGCCGGTGTTCACACCATAAATCGCCTGCTCGCCTTCAGCTGCCCGCGCGACCACGTCTGCGGCCCGGTCGACATCCTTGCGGGCCCGCTCAGCCAGCCTGACAGGCACGTCCGAGCGCCAGATATTTTCCAGCGCCGCCAGACCCGTGGCGCCAGGTTCCAGGACAATCATGTGACCTCTCCGCAAAAAATGCGCTTGTACAATGGATTGAAACCGATCCGGCAGGACAGTTCCGCAGGATGATCCACATCCCAGACCGCGAGATCTGCAGACTGCCCTGCATGCATGCGCCCGACATCCTCCAGGCCAAGCGCCATCGCGCCATTCCGGGTGACGCCGCGCAGCGCTTCTTCAGGCGTCAGACGAAACAGGACGCAGGCCATGTTCATCGCGCTCAGAATCGAGGTCATCGGTGAGGAACCCGGATTGCAGTCCGTCGCAATCGCCATGGGGACGTCATTTTCGCGGAATGCCGATACGGGCGGCGGCCGCGTTTCCTGGAGGAAGTAAAATGCGCCCGGAAGCAGGACCGCTATGCTCCCATGACGCTGCATCGCCTCGGCATCCTCCGGCGTTGCATATTCCAGATGATCACACGAGAGCGCGGCATATTCTGCGGCAATGCGTGCGCCGCCCAACCAGGACAATTGCTCGGCGTGCAGCTTCACGGGCAAGCCGAGCGTCCGAGCTTTTTCGAACACGGTCCGGATGTCTTGCGGCGAAAAGGCAATGGTCTCGCAGAACCCATCCACCGCATCGGCCAGACCCTCGGCCTTTGCGCCTTCCATTGCCGGAAGGCAGACATCCGAAAGGTAATCGTCCGGGCGCCCCGCATATTCGCGAGGCAGCGTATGGGCTCCGAGGAAAGTTGTACGGACCCGGAGGGGCCGCACCTTTTCCACCTGCCGCGCCACGCGAAGCATCTTCATCTCGGTCTCTATGTCCAGCCCGTAACCGGACTTGATCTCGAGCGTTGTCACCCCTTCCGCAATCAGGGCGTCCACACGCAACAGGGCCGATCTCAGAAGATCCTCCTCGCTTGCAGCCCGGGTCGCCTCCACGGTCGAGACGATGCCGCCTCCGGACCGGGAAATTTCCTCATAGGATGCCCCGTTCAGACGCGCCTCGAATTCGGCGGACCGGTTTCCTGCGTGAACGATATGGGTATGGCAATCCACAAGGCCTGACGTAACAAGGCGCCCTTCCAGATCCAGGCGCTCGTCGTTCCGGGCAGCTTCAGGAATATCCGCGCACGTTCCGACCCAACGCAACCGCCCGTCTTTCATCCAGACGGCCCCATCCGGAACGAGTCCGTACGGCTCATTTCCTTCAAACGTCGCGAGCTTTGCGTGCGTCAGTAACATGATTTCCTGTTGCCTGAGGGTACGGTCTGCTGCATATGTATATACATATTATTAGACTAGGAAAGATGTAATGACGGTCATCTGGGCGAAAAAAGCGCTCCTGTCGGATGGGTGGTCCGATGCGGTCCGCGTGGAAACGAGCCCGGAGGGCACCATCCTGTCCGTACGCTCAGGGCACCCCCCGGAAGGCACCCGGACCGGCCTGCTTCTCTCCTCCCCGGCCAACGTTCATTCGCATGCTTTCCAGCGTACCATGGCCGGACTTACCGAGGGTCGCGGACCTGATGGAAAGGACAATTTCTGGACGTGGCGCAAACTGATGTTCCGGTTCCTGGAACGCCTGGCACCTCGTCACATCGAAGACATCGCAGCATTTGTTCAGATGGAAATGCTCGAAGCTGGTTATGCAGCAAGTGTCGAATTCCACTATCTCCATCACCAACCTGACGGGACGCCATACGAAAACCTCGCGGAAACTTCCGAACGGATCGCGGCAGCGGCCACGACAAGTGGCATCGGCCTTACGCTGCTCCCTGTGCTCTACCAGTACGGAGGATGCGATAAGCGCCCCCTTGATCGAGGCCAGGTCAGATTTGGCAACACTTTCGACCGGTTCGCACGGCTTGTCGAAAAGGCACAGGGCGCCTTGGGAAGTCTTCCGGCGGATTGCAGGCTGGGCGTAGCCCCTCACAGCCTGCGGGCTGTTGCTGACAATGACATAGCACGGGTCGAACAGCTCCTGCCTTCCGGCCCGGTCCACATGCACCTGGCGGAGCAGCAGGAAGAAGTTGACGAAGTCCTGGAACGCTATGGTACCCGTCCGGTCACCTGGTTCCTGGACAATTGCAATGCCGGCCCCAGATGGTGTCTCATTCACTGCACCCGGATGGAGAAAACTGAAACCATCCGTCTGGCGGGCTCAGGGGCCGTCGCAGGCGTCTGCCCCTCTACCGAGGCCAATCTCGGAGATGGGATATTTCAGGCAGACACCTGGCTCGAACATGACGGGCCAATTGCAATCGGTTCGGATTCAAACATTCGCATCTCTCTGGCAGAAGAATTGAGGGCCCTGGAATACTCCCAGCGCCTGAGAGACCATGCCCGCGCCGTGTTGTCGCGGTCCGGCCATTCAACGGGGCGAACAGTCTTCGAAGCTATTTCGAAAGGCGGCGCAACGGCCGCCGGACGCAACAGCGGCCGGATAGAGGAAGGCGCTCTGGCAGACCTTTTCGCGCTTGACATTGACAGCATCTGCCTGGCTGGGCTTGAAGGCGACACGCTTCTGGATAGCTATGTTTTCGCCGGCGATGATGGTCTTGTTACGGATGTCTGGTCCGCCGGACGCCACCTTGTCAGAGAAGGTCGCCACGTCGGCCGGGACATGATCTTGGAGAAATATCGCAGGACGATGAGTGAACTCAGGGACGCGTTATGACAGACCCGCCGTTCAATAGCTGGCAGTCAGTCCAGGAGGAAGTGTTGGCCCGAATTCATTCGCGGCAATGGAAACCCGGCGACCTCATCCCGAACGAGGCGGATCTTGCCCAGGAGTTTGGTTGCGCCCGGGCAACAGTGAACCGCGCCCTGCAGAATCTGGCGGATGAAGGCCTGCTGGACCGGCGCCGCAAGGCCGGCACCCGTGTTGCGACACACCCGGTCCGCAAGGCGACCATGTACATTCCCGTCATACGCCAGGAAATAGCAGATAAGGGACATGAATACGGCTATGAACTGATCTGCTCTGAAAGAGTCCTTCCACCTACGGAAGTCAGCAATATCATGGAATTCGGCAGGCGCGCCCGCGCTCAACATATCGTCTGCATACATACAGCTGACGGCCGCCCCTATGTGATCGAAGATCGCTGGCTGAACCCGAAATGGGTTTCGGCGAAGGAAATATCGATCTTCAACGAAATCAGCCCGAACGAGTGGCTCGTCACACATGTTCCGTTTACGGAAGGTGAAATCATGTTTTCCGCCATGTCAGCCGGCAAGACAGAAGCGGGATTGCTTTCCTGCAAGGAAGGCGAAGCATTGTTTGTCATTGACCGCACGACCCGCAACAAGCAGGAGGCGATTACCTCCGTCCGGCTGATCTTTGCTCCGGGCTATCAGATCGAAACTGTCCTGTAGGTTGGTATTCGGGGGACAATTCTGCCGCCCCGTCCTTCATTTCACCGGCCTTTCACAGGAGTTCAAACACTTTATTGGAGAATGCATCAGTGCTCGTCAGCCATGCCCATGCCGTGATTCAGGCACAGACATGGCCGGAAACCAAGCGGTAAGCGCTCATCCTCGGAGTGGATGCGCGTGTGTAGTTTCCAACATGGAATGGTGCGCGTCCGGTTTCGGCGAGAACCAGCGGTGAAGTGCTGGCAAAACAAGCAATGTCAGCACGGTCGAAGAGACAAGCCCTCCCATGACAACCGTGGCAAGTGGACGTTGAACCTCGGCGCCAACGCCAGTCGCGAAAAGCAAGGGCGCAAGGCCGAGCGCCGTGGTCAGGGCCGTCATGAGGACAGGCCGGGCTCTCAGTCCAGCTGCCTCGATGGCCAGTTCATCCAGATTCCGGCCAGCCCTGGCAAAATCGTCCATGAAACTGACAAGCACCATACCGTTGCCAAGCGCGATCCCGAACAAGGCAATGAATCCGACTGTCGCTGGCACTGACACAGGCAAGCCGCTGACCCAGAGCGCCATCGTGCCGCCTGTCAGGGCGAGCGGGATGTTGAGCAAGATCAGAATGGCAGATTTCATTCGGCCGAAGGTCAGCAACAGGATAAGGAACACGATAGCGAGCGTGATCGGGATCACGACCGCAAAGCGCTGATTGGCCTCCTGCTGCAGTTCAAACTGACCGCCCCACTCAACCCGGTAGCCCGCAGGTAGATCGAGTTCCGCCCCGACATCCTCCTGTGCTTCGCTGACATAGCTGCCGATATCCCGGCCCCGGACATTCAGCTGGACAGTGATGAACCGCTCGCCATTCGCGCGCGTGATCTGCCGTGGCCCGACAATCTCGCGAATGTCGGCGACACTCTCCAGCGGAATGCGTGCACCGCTCTCCGATTCCAGAATGATCCGCCCGATCGCCGCCGGTGTGTTGCGGTCCTCCTCTGCAAAGCGAACGACCACCGGGAACTGGCGTACACCTTCGAAGACCGCACCTGCCTCCGCGCCGCCAACGCCTGACTGAAGGGCATCCAGCGCCTCTTCGATGCTGAGACCATACCGGCCGAGCGCTGTCCGGTTGAGTGACACGACAAGCTGCGGCGCGCCGGTGATCTGGTCGGCCTGGACGTCACTTGCACCCGGAACATCCTGAAGGATGGACTGCAGTTCTTGTGAACTTTCCAGCAGGACAATGGTGTCCGGCCCGAAGATCTTGACCGCGAGCTGCGCCTTGGTGCCGGTCAGCAATTCGTCCACAGACATCGCAATCGGCTGGCCGACATTGGCCCGGATACCCGGGAAGGAACCGAGGCTGTCAGAGATTGCAGCCCGAAGGTCATCTGGGCTCATCCCGTCCCGCCAGTCCTCTCTGGGCTTCAGGGCCACAAAGGCCTCGATACTGTTGACAGGGTCGGCATGGGCACCGACTTCTCCGCGCCCGATACGGCTGACAATCGAGTCGATTTCCGGAAAGGAACGCAGCAGCCGACTTTCGATGCGGGTTGAAATGGACTTGGCTTCCGTCAGTGAAATTGACGGCGCCATTGTGACCCGCAGCAGGACATCGCCTTCCTCAAGCGCCGGCGTGAACTCCGACCCAAGCCGCGTCGCTGCAAGACCGCCAGCCAGAAGTAACAGTCCTGCAAGGCAGATTGCAGCCATCCGTCGGCGAACAAAAAAGGCTGCGAGTGGCTTCATGAACCGCGTCAACCGGCCTTTCTCAGCGGTCTCTGTCTTGCCCGATGGACGCATCAGGCCAAGCGCCATGGCAGGCGCAATCAGCGCCGCATAGATCAGCGAACCGGTCATGGCGAGCGCAGCTGACGCTGCCAGGGGCCGGAACGTCTTGCCTTCGGTTCCCTGCAGCGAAAAGAGCGGCAGGAACACGATGATGACAACAGCCACCGCCGCGATCAAGGGCGCGATCACTTCCGTACTGGCCCGCGCGACCGTCGTGCGCGCATCCTCGCCCTCTGATCGTTCCCTGAATCCCCGATCGACATTCTCAGCGATCACGATTGCCCCATCGACCATCATGCCAATCGCGATGACAACTCCGCCGAGCGTCATGAGGTTCGCGCCGATGCCAAGTGCGTTCATCGCGATGAAGGCAAACCCGACCGAGAACGGGACCGACAAAACCACAACTAGGCTCGGCCGCCATCCACCGAGAAACGCAAACACGATGATTGCGACAAGCAAGGCCCCCTGCCAGAGCGCGGTCGTAACCGTTGCCACCGCTTTCTGGACAAGCGTGCCCTGATCATAATAGGGGATCGCCTTCACACCATCGGGAAGCGAGGCGTTGATTTCTTCAAAACGCGACTTCGCGTTCTCGATGACGTCTGACGTATTCGACCCATAGAGCTTTAGCACAAGACCGGCGACCGCCTCGCCTTCTCCATTGGCTGTTGCAAGACCTTGCCGGACGCCGCCGCCAATTTCTACTTCACCAAGGTCGCGGACGCGGATGGTGCGTCCATCAATGGTTCTGACCGGCGTGTCGCGAAGATCGTCTAGTGTTCTCGCCAGGCCAACACCGCGGACGGTGTATTGTTCAGCGCCGACTTCGATGAATTGAGCCCCCGCCGTCCGGTTAGCCGCTTCAAGGGCGTCGATCACGTCTGCAACACCCAGATGGTAGGAGGTCAGCTGGTCCGGATCGAGGCGCACCTGGTATTGTTTCTCAAATCCGCCGAGCGAGAGCACTTCGGTCACCCCCTCCACAGACTGAAGGGGGTACTTGATCATCCAGTCCGCAATCTCTCGCAGTTCGACGAGCGATCGTTCGCCCGTCTCATCGACAAGGCGGTAATACATGATGATTCCGAGACCGGTTGAGATGGGCCCCATTATCGGAGTCCCGAACCCTTGCGGGATGGCGTCTGCCGCTTCGCCGAGACGCTCGCCGACGACCTGCCGGGCGAAATAGACATCGGTGCCGTCTTCAAAATAGATGTTGACGACGGAAAGCCCGAAGTTCGAAGTCGAACGGATTTCCTCAACCTTGGGAAGTCCGGACATGGCCGTTTCAATCGGATAGGTGACATACCGCTCCACTTCTTCGGGGGAAAGACCTTCGGTCTCGGTGAATACCTGAACCAGTGACGGCGAGGGATCGGGGAACGCATCGACCGGAAGGCTCCGGAACGCGAACAGTCCGCCGATTGCAAGGGCAATAACCGCAATGACCGCAAGCAGCTGGCCACCGGCAAGGCGGTGCATGAGATTGAACATTTCTACCGTCTCCTAGTGCGCGTGGCCGTCGCCAAAGGCGTCTTTTTCGAGCTGGGCCTTGAGGGTGAAGGCCCCGTCTGTCACGAGTGCATCGCCGGCTTCGAGGCCGGAAAGAACCTGCGTGAATCCATTCGCGCTTCCGCCTGCCATCACTTCTGTGGGCTTGAAGCCGTCGTCTGTTGGCACAAAGACAGATTGCCTGCCCTCGACCTCGACAATCGCGCCAGACGGAACCCGGACGGATGTCTCAGACCCGCCTGTTTCGATATGTGCGGTAAGAAACTGGCCGGGCTTCAGGCGATGATCAGCATTGTCGACGATAACCCGGGCCGTCGCCGTCCGTGATGTCTCGTCAATGATCGGCAGCACAGTCGCAATGGTCCCTTCGGCCAGACTTTCGCCGGTTTCCCGCCGGAGCGAAACTGCCAGACCCGCATCAACCTTACCAAGGTCATCCTTGTACACAGCAATGTCGGCCCAGACGACGCTATCGTCGATGACAACAAACATCGGCTCGCCTCCAGCCGAAACGGTTTCGCCCAGCGAAACCGTGCGGCGGATGATTTTTCCGGCGATCGGCGACGTCACATAGGCTTGCGACAGCGCACCGTCCTTCGCACCGTCAAGACGGTCCAGAACTTCATGTCCGATACCGACAGCATGCAACCTGTTCTCAGCAGCCTCCCGTTGGGCATTGGCCGCTGCGAAAGCGGCCCTGGCTGACTGCACATCAGCCTTCGCGGTAATTTTCTGCTGGAAAAGACGCTCTTCGCGGTCCAATTCAGCTTTGGCAAGGCGTTCGGTCGTCACCGCATTCAGGAAGTCGGCCTTGAGGCCAGCAAGTTCCCGGCTTGTCAGAAGAGCAAGCGTCGCACCGGGCCCGATCGTATCTCCTTCTCCGGCATAGAGACGGGCGACGACCCCTTCGACTTTGGGGGAAACCCGGGCGATCCTGTCAGCGTCAAACCGGATCTCAGCCGGAAGCTCGAGATCTCCGGAGATGCGCCCGAGAGCGGCCTTGCCGACCACGATACCGGCAGCTTTGGTCTCTGCCGGGCTCAACTCTACATGGTCCGGCGCCTGATGGTCGTCATCTTCATCGTGCATCTCATATTGATCAGCGCGATCTTGTCTCTCTTCCTTCCCGGCAGCGTTTTCTGCTGGCGAGCCGGCGCCTGCGGCATCGCCGCTGCACGCCGAAAGATAGAGGAATGCGGGTGTCAGAAACGCCGCAAACAACATGTTCCTGTTCATTGGGTATCTCCATCAAATGGTGCTGCGCCGATCAGGGCGCGCAACCGCAAGGTTTCGATTTCAAGCGAAAGCCGTGCGTCTATGACCGCTGAGCGCGTCTCTATCAGGCTCCGGCGCGCATCAGCGCGCCCTCACGGTCCGGCGTCGACGGGGACAAGGGGTCCCCGGAGACAAAGCCAAAGGAACGAAAAGGAG